>Ga0222667_1000299_pt1 | contig 25048 bp, 29 predicted proteins | sample AntAcemetagen657_FD_179854 | JGI IMG/M metagenome (GOLD analysis project Ga0222667, IMG submission 179854) | Saline water microbial communities from Ace Lake, Antarctica - #657 | ecosystem: Environmental > Aquatic > Non-marine Saline and Alkaline > Saline | place: Antarctica: Ace Lake... | reverse complement strand
AATAAAAGGAGGTATTTATGTTTGAAAATCTATTACAATTTTGGAAAGGAAAAGATTTCTTAAAACAAGTATTAGAGAACTTTAAGAATATGCTTGATGATACTCAAATAATGTTTGATGCAGTGTGCAAAAAATTAATTGATAACAAAGATGAACCTGGTTTAGAAAATAATGTCTACAACATAGACAAACGAGTTAATGATCTTCAAAAAGATATTAGAAAACGAGTAATTGAACACTTATCACTTCAACCTTCAAAAGATGTGCCGACTTGCCTACTTCTTATGAGCGTGGTAAAAGATGCTGAACGATTAGGCGATTATGCTAAAAATCTTTATGAAGTAACTACAATGATAGAGGAGCCACTTGATAAGAAAAAATACAAGGAACTTTTTAATAGCGTTGAAGACGAAATATCTGAACTTTTTAAAGAAACAACAAAAGCTTTTATAGAGTCTGATGAAACTAAAGCAGCTAAAGCTTGGGAATATAAAACTAAAATTACTACGCGCTGTGACCAAATTATTCAAAAATTAGCCAAAAGCAATTTCACTGTAAACGAAGCTGTTTGTTTAGCTCTTATAGCTCGATACTTTAAACGCATCACTGCTCACTTAACAAATATTGCTACTTCAGTAATATTACCTTTAACAGATTTGGACTATTTTGATGAAAAAAGGAAGGAAACTTAAATTTGTAATTAACAAATGTTAATCAATAATCAGAACCAAAAGAAATAAGCAGCTCTTTATCAAAAATATTATCCTTACCTAGTAGACATGCAGGATCAAAATATCTCTTCACAGCAACCATTTCTTTAATTTCTGACTCTTTATACATAATTTTTAAAAAAGGTTTCTTTATCTTGCCAATGCCATGTTCAGCAGAAACCGTACCCCCTAAAGACACTGCCTTCTGACAAAGCTTTTTAAGATATTCTTTAGCTTTTCTATTCTCTTGATCATTCAATGGTAAAAAATTAAAATGAAGGTGTGACTCTCCAATATGACCAAAATTTACATATTTTATTTTAGCTTCTATAGCTATCTTTTTATAAAACTGATACATTTGACTAAACTGATTATCAGGTACTGCAATATCACTAGCAACCTTAGTTTGGCTATTACTTCTTAAAAATTCATTAATCATCTGAGGCAACTTATGTCGAAAATCAAAGACTCGTTTTCTCTGACTAGGAGTATCAGCGATAATGCTCTTGTCTAAAGAAGCTTTATTTTCCTCAATCAATCCTTGCCACTGAAAAAAAAGTTTTTCAAAATGAGGCTGATTATCGACTTCCTGCTCAAAATAAACTGCAGCTCCAGAATCGGGTATAAAAGAGTACTCCTTTTTTAAAAATTCTAATGCATTTTTATCAAAGAACTCTAACGAAGCTGGTTTTAATTCTCCTCTTCTTTTTAAATTCTTTACTTCTTCAACAAAATCAAGAGCATTAACCTCTTGAGGAAAGAATATTAACCCATCAAAAATATTAAAAGCAACCTTCTGTAAGTTTAATTCACAAGAAACAACAACCCCTAGAGTCCCTTCACTGCCAATAAACAAATCAATTAAATCCATATTATCATTAGCATAATAACCAGCTTGAGATTTAACCTCTGGTAATCTATAAGAAGGAATAGTGAATTTAAAATGTTTGGTTTCATAGATAAAATCAAAATATCTTCCTTTAGCAATAATTTCTCCTCTCTTTATATTGATTATCATTCCATTAGCCAGAGCAACTTCTAGACCTATTACATATTTTCTTATTGAACCATAACCGAATCCTCTTACCCCAGAAGCTGAGGTTGCGATTGCTCCACCAACAAAAGCTAGACTCTCAGTGGGAGATGCCCTTAAGGTTAAATTAACTTTATTTATTTGGTTTTCTAAATCCTCTAAAGTTATACCACTCTGAGTACAAACAGTTTGTTTCTCTTGATTAATGTTAATAATTTTATTTAACTTTTCTAAAGAAATAATTGCTCCTCCTTGCGGAACACAACCTCCAGTTGTACCAGTATGGCCTGAAGATAAAGTAATAGGGATTTTTTTCTCATAACAATCTTTCAAGCAATTGATAACTTCGCTATTATTTTGAGGGATATAAAGTAAAGAAGCTTTACCTCTAATATTAGAGGTATCTTCTAAATAATTAAAAAACTCATCAGGGTTATTACATTTAATCATTATAATAAATTTTAAAATCTTATAAAAATCTTTTTACAAAAAGATTGATTAAAGAATTAAATTATAAAACATAAAAAAATGCTTGTATCACTGCCAAGAATGACTAAAAGAATAAAAATATACTGTACGGCCACCAAGACCATCTATAGTAGAAACTTGGGGATTGGTACGCGGATCTACAACAGGATTGGTAGGATCTAATCTTAAAGTAAGATTAGATATTGCCAAACCTCCATCAAGGACATTTAAAGATAATCCAAAAGCATTGGGAGCACCAAGATCAATAAAAGAATTAGTGAGTACTACAGTAGGATTGCTAATGCCTCCTCTTGAGACATCAAAAGTAACTTGCCCCCCTGCAAACCGATACGCCACAGTCCGATCATCGCTATAATTCCCAGGAGTATTTAGGGAATTTCCATTAAGATTTAAATCCTGACGTATAGTAACAGTATTAACCAAAAAAGCTACACCTTGATTATTAATATCTCCAGTAGCTACTAAAAAACTTTTATGAACATGTTGTAAAATAAAAGTTAGATCATTTAATACTTCAGTACTATTTTCTGAAGAACTTAAAAACTTCTCACTGGAAAGACTAAAAGCAACAGCTCCTAAAATAATTACTCCAAACAATGTCATAGAAATAATAAGCTCAACTAAAGTAATTGCCTTTCTCATAGTAATAATATTTTTAAAAATTTACTGATAATCTATGATTATATCTACCTGACGATAATCAGCACCAGCAACTGAACTTACTGAATAGCTATTGCCATTATAGTTATAACCATCGATAGTATAATTATTGATTCCTCCTGGCGCAGTAGTTTGTAAAGGATATGTCCCCCCTGGAGCACCCACATCCCACTCATCGGACCTAACCGCTCGATAGAGATCATTCAAGGTCTGAGATACCAAATCACTAGCAATAAGTCTCTTATTAGCCCTAGTAATATATTTTCTTACAGCTACAAAAGTAGACAGCAAACCACCAAAGGCAATAGCCAAAATTAATGAGCTAACAACTACTTCAACTAAAGTAACTCCTTTTCTCACTTTATAGCTCTCCTTAAGGTATAAAAACACAACTTGCAGCTGTTGGATCAAGAAGCGTTTTATTCATAGTATACACACATCCAGATCCACCGTTATCGGTTGCTGTAACTGTAAAATTAACAGCACAACCTCCAGCGCAAACAACCCTATATGTCCAACCATCATCAGGTAAGTCAAGATCTAGCAAAGCATTACAATTAGCAAATCCAGCACACGCTACATATAAATTTGTTTCTAAGACTTCCATCTTTTCGGCAACCTGGATTAATCTCAATTGAGTTGAAGCACTTCGACCTTCAGTAGCCCGTTTTACTCTTAAATAGCCAGGAACAGCAAAGGTAGCAAGTATACCGACAATTGCTACTACCAACATTAATTCTAATAAAGTAAAACTTTTCTTATCAATGATTAATCCCTTTTTAATATGCCTATACCCATTGTAATTCATCAACTTTCCTTTTATGGTTTGTACAAACAAGCCGCACTAAAATTTGGTTTTGCCATGTTAGCGGTAATAGTGTAAACACACAAACCAACTCCTTTTGAAGCCGTAGCAACAAAACCATTTGTACCACCAGCTAAAATAACCTTATAAGTCCAACCATCATTAGGTAATTCAAGCTCTAATATAGTATTACAACTACCTGCTCCAGTAATTCCAGCACAAGCTGCATATGCATTCTCTTCTAAAAATTGTAGCTTCTCGGCATCTTGAAGTAATTTTAATTGTCTTGAAGCCTGTCGACCTTCTGCACGCCGCCTACTTCCTAAATAACCCGGAACAGCAAAGGTAGCAAGTATACCGACAATTGCTACTACCAACATTAATTCTAATAGAGTAAAACTTTTCCTATTCATACTCTGCTACCTATAACAAGCAGGAATAGTCCAAACACCTGTTACTAAATTAAGCCTTATAACTGCACAAGTACCTAAAACTGCCGTATTCCTTGCTTGAGCAGAACCAGCATTGGTTACACGATAATCAAAATCAGGATCACCATCTATATTAGCAAGATCTATACCTGTTATCAAATTGCCTACTATAGGATTAACACTCTGAGCCCAAGTAATATTTGCATAACTTCCATTATCAATTTGAAATATTTTTTCAGCCTGAGCAATTAAACCAATAGCATTTTGAGCCTTACTAGCTTTAGCTTTAACTGTAACCTTGGAATAAGAAATTACCCCTATAGTTGCTAATATACCAACTATAATCACTACAACCACAAGCTCAACAAGAGTAAAGCCCCTATACTTATTGTATTTTTTTGATTTTAATCTCATTCAACACCTACTTTTAGATTTTACCTTTATTCTTACCAATTAGTTGCACCAGTAGTAAGATCAACAGTCAATGTCTTGTACTGAGCAGGTATACTTGAAGTAGCTGTTACAACATTACCGGAGCGTACATACTGGTACTCTTCATCTGTAAACGCTACCTGTAAATCAACACCTGTAGTATGATTATTATCACGATCAGCATTATCAGCATCCACTTGTAATCTACATGCTACATTTCTTGCACAGTTTACAGCTAACCAAGCGCCTGTTATTGATTCATATGCCAACTCCATTCTTCTTATGTTCTGTAAATTAGCTTTAGCTGCACCTTCTTTTGCTTTTCCAGCTGCTTTAAAAAATTGTGGAACGCCTATAGCTGATAAAATAGCTATAATGATTACTACTATTATCAATTCCATAAGTGTAAATCCCTTTCTTCTTTTCATCTGGTCCCTCCCTTTTGTTTAGATTTTTCATATACTCCTAAAACTCTCTATCTATTTCCTCTGCCCTCTTTATACCACGCTCTTTATCTCTATATCAACAAAAATGAAAAATATATCCCTATCTACCCTCCTAAGGTAGAAAGTTTAAATAAAGGTAGAAACAAAGCAATAACAATGCCTCCAATTACCACTCCGATAAGAACAATCATAATTGGCTCAAAGGCAGAAATTAAACGCTCTATACGCGACGAAAGATCCTTTTGGTAATGAACAGCTATCTTATTGAAAACCTGAGGCATACTTCCAGTTTCTTCACCAATTTTAGCCATTTCTGAAATCAAAAGAGGAAAAATATCTAATTTACGAAATTCATCAGATAAAGAAGCTCCATCTCTTACTCTATCGGTTACTTGAAGAAGGCTTTTTTCTAAAACAGAATTACCTGTCCCGCGAGCAACAACCTCTAGGGTATATATTAAAGGTAACCCGCTATCTAAGAGAATAAAAATAGTAGAAGTAAGGCGCTCTAGGACAACAAGAAATACTAAATCGCCAATTAATGGTATTTTTAATTTTATTTTATCCCAAGTTTTTCTAGTCTCTGGTCTCTTTGTAAAAAGTACAAATCCAAAAATTACAACTGCCATAAAAAATAAAATTAGAATGAAATGTTTTTCAAAAAGTCTACTTATATCAAAAAGAATTTTTGTAGCTAAGGGTAATTCTATATTAAACTGATCAAATAAAGTAGTGAACTTAGGTAAAATAAATTTAAAAAATACAATCACCGCTCCAACTGCTACAAAAAAAAGAATCATTGGATAGATGAGAGCTCCTTGGATCTTTCTTTCAAAACTTATTCGTATTTCTAAATAATCAGCTAATTTTTCTAAAACAAAGGGAAGATTACCCGAAGCTTCTCCTACTTCAATAAGCCCTCTCCAAAGATGAGAAAAAATCTTAGGATATTTAATAATTGCCTCACTCAAGGATAGCCCCTCTTTAATATATCCACTACATTCTTTTAATATTTTTTCAAGCTTGATGCTTTCACTTTGATAAGAAAGAATTTCTAAACTCCTCAGAAGAGTTACTCCGCTAGAAAGAGTAGTGGAAAGATTACGCGCAAGAAATGCTAAATCATATGACTTAATCTTATCCCTCTTACCTTTATGACTAGAAAATAATCCACCTGAACTTTTTGCTTTAATTTCTATTACGGAAATTACAAACAAATTCCTTGCTCTTAAATTATTGATAGCCTCCTCTTTAGAAGACAAAAATAAAACTTCTTTTACAGTTTTATTATCTTTTGTTCTTGTCGTACATTTAAATTTCGGCATAATTTATTTATTTTGTGTAAATATTCTTACCCTTCTAAGTTACACTATACTGCAGCTACTGACAAAACTTCTTCTAAAGAAGTAATACCTTCTTCAACCCTTTTTATTCCACTTTCTAAAAGGGTTAAAGCTCCTTTTTTCCTAGCTACTTCCATAATTTGTGAAGAAGATAAGCCCTTGCTTATTGCTGTCCTAATTTCCTCATCAATCAAAACGACCTCATTAATTACTAATCTTCCTTTATAACCAATAAGATTACATTTTTCACAACCTTTAGCTCTATAAATAACTGGAGAATTTAAAACAATATTTTGTGGAATATCTTCAGCTTTAACTTCACAAGGCTCCTTGCAATCAGGACAAAGCTTTCTTATCAAACGTTGAGCAATAATTAACCTTAATGAAGCTACAACTAAATAATTAGGCACACCAATATCTACCAATCTATTAATCGTAGACATAGCATCATTAGTATGCAAAGTAGAGAACACCAAATGTCCTGTAAGCGCAGCTCTTATAGTCATCTCAGCAGTTTCTAAATCTCTTACCTCACCTATTAAAATTATATCAGGATCCTGCCTTAGAAAACACCTTAAAGCATTAGCAAACGTTAAACCAATCTCCGGTTTAACCTGAACCTGATTTATTCCATCAACTCGATATTCTACTGGGTCTTCAACCGTTAAAATATTTTTAGCTACTGACTTTACCTCATTTAAGGCAGCATAAAGTGTGGTTGATTTACCTGATCCTGTAGGCCCAGTTAAAAAAACAAGACCATAGGAAGCATCTAGCCCTTTTCGTATAATTTTCAATTCTTGAGGTAAGAACCCTAACTTTGCTAAATTTAACGGGATACGACTCTTATCAAGGATTCTTAAAACAATCTTTTCGCCATAAATAGTCGGCAAAGATGAAACCCGTAAATCTATAAGCCTCTTACCCATCTTTACCATAAAACCACCATCTTGAGGAAGACGTTTTTCAGCAATATCCATCTTAGAAAGGATTTTCACTCGAGAAATAATTGGTAAATAAAGCGCTGACGAAGGTGAAGGCATATCATACAAAACCCCATCAACTCTATATCTTAAACTTAATTTATTACGATGAGGCTCTAAATGTATGTCAGAGGCACCTTCTTCAATCGCTTGTCTAATCAAAAGATCTACCAACTTAACTACTGGTGCTTCTTCAGCTTGGGCGATTAACTTATCTAAACTTAAATCTGTGTCCTCCGACGATAGCTCCTTTATTCCTTGATTAAAGCTGCTATCTCCAGCAGCTTCAATAGCTTCGCGAAAAATCTTTTCCTTTCCATAAAAATTTTGAATAGCTTTTAAAATATTTGCTTTAGTAGAAACAACTGGATTTATCTCACAACTAGTAATTTTTTTAAGATTATCAATAAGTATTAAATCTAGAGGATCAAACATTACTACAGTTAAAGAATTAAGATTGCGTGAAAGTGGCAGGATAATATTTCTTATCGAAAAATCATGTGGAATTATTGTTTCTAAATTCTGATCAGGTATAGGAATAAGTTTACCAGATGCTACAGAAATATAGGGAATAGCTAATTGCTTACTCAAAGCAATAACTATTTGCTCTTCGCTTACATAGCCCATCTTAATTAAAACTTCCCCTACCTTACCACCTTCCTTTGCTTGCAAAGCAATAGACTCTTCAAGCTGCTTTTCAGTAATAATCCCTTCAGAAATTAATATATCGCCTAATCGTTTATACCTTGCCATTTTTACAAATGATTATAATTTATTTATTGTAACGATCTAAAGCAATTTTCATTGAACTTTCTTTTGAAAAATTCTGTTGCTCGCGAACAATGACTTTAGCTTTTTTAATTAGTTGATGTTCATTTCTCATAATACGTGGTGTTAGGAAAACAAGAAGCTCTCTGTTTATATTATCGGTCTTAGGTCGCTCTGTATAACGAAAAGCTCTTCCAATAAGAGGCAAATCACCCAAAAAAGGTATTTTTGTAATAGTTTCTTGCTCTTTTTTCTTTAATAACCCTCCAATAAGAAGCGTTTCTCCATTTTTTAATCTAACTATAGATTTAGTACTTCTCTCTTCAACATTTTTTACAAAACCACTTTCCATTCCCGATACCGAAATATTACTATCTTGCGACTCCTTGTTAAACACATCAACAACTAAAGTAATTTCATCAGTAGATAAATTTACCTGAGGAGTAACTCGTAAGCTTGTTCCTGTATCGTCCCTCTCTATTTCTTGAGTGAAGCTTCCATCCTCATTAGGAGTACGAGTAAGACCAATTACTTCATTCAAAATAAGATTAACCTCTGCAGTTTCATTAGCAAGAGTAAGAATTTTTGGACGAGCAAGAAATTTTGTTTTGGTATCCTCTGTTAGAAACTGCATTATCATTGTAAAATCAGATAAATCTAACGTTGATAGACTCGGATCAGCACCAGCAAATTTATCAGGAGAAAGCCTATTGTCCCAAGGAAAACGAGTTGATCTTGACCCTGGAGTTAAGGCAGCATATGCCCCCTTCTCAAAATTCATTCCTATCTGGTCAAGATGAGCCTTAGAAACATCCATCATTTCTACTTCAATCAAAATTTTAACCAGAGGAATATCTAACTCACTTATAATTTTATCAATAACTGCAAATTGAATCGGCACATCAACAACAATCAAAGAATTAGTTATCGGATCTTCAGTCACCTTTCCAAATCCAGTTAATACTGACTCTACAGCGCCCAATATCCCTGTTTGGGCATCGTCACTTTCTTGTTCTTCCTCTTCATCTTCTAACATATTTATAACTTCCTTTTCCATTTTAGAAGATCTAACTCTCACATATTGTAATTGATAAACTTTAGTTTTTAACTCTAAAGTTGGTTTACCTAGCTCTTTCACTACAAATACATTAGAATCAGTATAATAATCATAAGCAAGATTATTTGCCTTAAAAATTATATCCATTGCTTCTCTTAATCCAACCTCTTCCATATATAAAGTTATACCCCTGTCTCTTACTGCTTCTGTAGATATAAAATTAAGACCAATTTGTTGAGAAAGCATCTTTAAAACATCGACTAATGCTGCGTTCTCCAAGTCTAAAGATATTTTCTTATCCATGCTACCAAACAAATAGTCACCATAAATATTATCTCGAGAATAACCTGTACTCCACGAAAGTATAAAAATCAAAAAAACTATTAAAAAAATCTTTTTCATATTTCCTCCTTCTTCTGAATTTTAATTCTATATATTTTTTCTTCATAAGAAATGAATACTGCTCCTTTTTCAATTCTAAAAATTTTCCCATTCACATCTTTAAGACTGTCACCAGTTTTATACACTTCTCCATCAATTATTGCTTGTGGAAAATTACCCTTCAAAATAATACCTTGTACATTTAAGTCAGGTAAAATATCTGCTACCTCATTTGGGATCTCTTCTTGGTAACTCATTGCTTCATCTTGCTCTACCACTTGTGGTAATAAAGACTCAAAAGGATCTCTGTATTCACTTTTGGAATAAACAAAACTTGAAAAACCTAAGAATATTAAAAAAAGAGTAAAAACCATTTTTATCATTATTTAAGCACAAACCCCTTTAATTTTAAATTAATCTTTTCACTATTGCTACCCTTATCACTTATTATTCTAATATCTTCAGCTATTATACTTTTTTCCTCAACGCTTTTAATGAAAGCAGTAAAGTCTTTATAAATACATTCCATACCTAACTGAACAGTTATTTCCCAATAAAGATTTGTTTCTTCATCAGAAGTATTCAAAGAAATAATTTTAATATCAAAAGCATTAGCTTTTTCTTCTACAAATTTTTTAATAGCTAAAGGATCTTTGGCTAAAAAAATATCATCTAACTCATTAATCTCACCTTTTAACTCTCTCCACCTATCTATAGCCTGCTTACCTACTTCTAATCCATTATTTTTTGTATCTACGCTACTTTCTTGCAAAGAATAATAAGAAAACATTAGTTGAGCTAATATACCAACAATAATAATAATAACTAAGCTAACAATTAAATTTTTATATTGTAATAAAGATTTTATGTCCATAAATTTTACTGCTCCAAAGCAATAGAAAACTTAGTAGCTTCAAAGCCATCTAATAATTCTCTATTTGAAAATTCAAGACTCACCTTATTAAAAAATAATCCCATTGTTCTGTTTTCCTTTAAATTAGAAATCAGCTCATCTACAGCTAATCTTTCTTCGTAATCATCATCACGAAAAACATATCCACTCAATGTCCCTTTTATTACTCCCTGATAATTAAAAATATCTAAATTACCAAGCCATAATTTACTGGGAAGTATTGTACTCATAGCCAACTCTTCAAAAAAAGGAGAAAAACGAATAAAAGAAGATGCAACATTCTTTAACGTATTTAATCTTTCCTCTTCATTATGTACTATATCCAATCTCTCCGACCAAGTAAATACCTTTAAAGCTTCTGGCACAATAACAGAGCTTTCCTTGTTTTTTAAAATAGTTTTTTTAGCTGCTAATTCAGTTCCTAATATTACAGAAAGAAACATAATCCCAACTATTCCCACAGCTACCAAAGAACCAAGCAATCCCACCTTTAAAGAAACTGCTGGGTAAAATCCTCCTGAAGAAACCAAACGCTCTTCAGTTTTTCTTAAATTAGGTTTAAATTTATAAGAAGATTCTTGCAAACCTACTATTCCTAAGGCTTTGATACTTTCTACCTTATTATCGCTTCTATTGGTTAAATCATTAAAAGAAATAGACTCTATCTCAATCTGCAATCCTTCTTTTAAAGACGAAACTAATTTTTCGACATTTGAATCACCAATTACAATAAACTTATCTAATTTATAATTTTTGAATTCTCTTTTAAAATACTGAAAAGAAAAATTTACTGTTTCAATAAAATTATCTAAATCAATATTATCTTCTTTTTTAGGAACAACGAAATAACGATTAAACACTGGTAAATCTTGTTGAAAAAAAGTAAAAGAAGCTTCATCCTGAGTAAAATCCAAGATTACAAAATTGTTAAACTGAGAAAATTTCTTTACAGATTTTACAGCTCTAGCTAAAGATAGACAAGAAGGTTCAATTACTGCTGCCTTAAGCTCCAGGCGAAATAACATAGACCTAACTCTTTCAAAATTATCTTCTTTTATCCCGATAAAAGAAAGGCCAATTTTTCTTTCTTTTGAAAAATTAACGTAATCATAATCCCAAACTAATTCCTCTATCTTAAAAGGTATATATTTTTCTACTTCATAGATTAACGACGACTCTATATCTTTTTTCTTCATTAAAGGCATGTCAAGAGATCTAAAAATAAAATCTTTATCGGCAAGAGAAATATAAACCTCTTTAGCATGGCTATCAACCTCTCTCAAAGTCTTATTTATCAAAGCTTCCCATCTTATATCGTCATTTGTAATTTTATTTCCTACTTCTTCTATAGAAGAAAACTCAAATCTTTCCAAAGAAAGAATATCCTTGCCCTGTACTACAGCTACACCTATAGAATTTACTCCTAGATACAAACCAACTTTTTTAGTTTTTGGCATACTTAGCTCCCACCGCACTTTCTCAACCAATCATCAATATACTTTCGATCAAAACGCCATACCTTACCAATTTTAATTCCTGATATTTTTTTATTATGCAACCAATTATAAACAGTCTGTTTTTGCAAACCTAAATAATCGGCTAACTCTTCGACACTCATTAATCTTGGCATTCTTTTTTTCCTCATTTTGTATAATTATGTTATACCTCTATTAAAATATTTTTGTTTACTAATGTCAAGAATAATTTACTATAATATGCTATAATTTTCCATATCTTGTATATATCTATATATACTACTATATATTGTATATAATTTAAGGAAGCAGGATGAAGGGAAAAGGTAGAAGTATAAAACAAAATTCTGATTTTTTCGTTTCCCCCTTCATCCTTCATCCTTAAAAAAAGAGTGGGCTAGATATGAAGAACGAACATAAGGTGCGCTTTTTACTCCACGAAATCCAATTTTTCGAGCATAACTTTCAAAATAATTAAATTTATCAGGGTGAACATATTCTTTTAAAGAATAATGATTTAAAGACGGCGGTAAATATTGTCCCAAAGTTAAAAAATCGCAATCTACTCTTTTAATATCCATTAATGTCTGGATAACTTGATCTTCTTCTTCACCTAACCCTAACATAAGGCCAGATTTAGTAAAGGTTCCCTTATTATTTTTTTTAATCAACTTTAAAACTTTTAATGATCTCTTATATTCAGATTCTTTTCTTACCTTTATATATAAAGAAGCAATAGTTTCAATATTATGACTAATAACATTAGCCCTAGACTTAGCTATTCTTTCAATCAAATCTACCCTACCTTTAAAATCAGGAATTAAAATCTCTACTCTTATCTCTGGGCCTATGCTCTTTACTGCTTCTACTGTTTGACAAAAAACTCCTACCCCTCCATCATCAAGATCATCTCGAGTCGGTGAAGTTATCACCACATAATTTAAATTTAATCTTTTAACTGCTTCTTTTATTCTCTCAGGCTCATCAAAATCAACTAAAGAAGGCTTACCCTTATTAACTCCACAAAATGCACAATCTCTAGTGCAGGTATCACCTAAAATCATAAAAGTAGCCACTCCATTAGAAAAACACTCTGAAATATTAGGGCAAGATGACTCTTCACAAACACTATGCAAAGATAAGTCTCTTAACAAACTCTTGACTTTACGACAAGAACCAAGAACAATTTTTTTATTCAACCAAGGAGGTTTAGGAACACTCTTAAACATTTTCTAGAATTTTATTATTATTCCACTCTTTTGTTTTATACTTATTCTTAAGAAGAAAAGCTATATTATCTTTCTCTAAATCCAATAGTTTGCCTTGATTAAATTCTACACCAAAAGTGGTTTTAAAACTTAAATGCAAAAGTGAACTTAATAAATCGAAACCTAAAGCTTTACCCAAAGATTCATTTAAAGAAGTTGTCTTAGCCTCAAGTTCTCCTGAATCTTTTATTATTCTTCTAATATAAGAAAAATCTATTTCTTGGGGGATACTGCCATGCTGAAAAATAATATTTTTTCTACGCCGTTGAGCATTACCGCCAATTTTCTTACCTTGGATTAAAAGATCTAAATGCTGCCAATTTGAAAAACAAAAATTTTTATACTTACCTAATTTTTCTTTAACCTCTTGATTCTTAAAATCTAAATCACCAGCAAAAAATGCCTCCAAACCTAATTGACTATAAAAACATTTTAAAAAAGAACAAATTCTCCTATAGGAAGCTTTAACCTCTTTGGATAAATTTAAATCTTCTAAGGAACAAACTAAACTATAAGTAACCTCTTTGTAATGAAGAATTGCTGAACCACCAGTTATTCTCCTAACAAAGGGAAGTTCTTCCTTAAAATTTAAGACTTTTTCAATACTTTGATTATATCCTAAAGAAATAAAAGGCTTATCCCACCCATAAATCCTTAAGGTAGGAATTCTAACAGAATTATAATTTAGCAATATGGCTTCGTCAAGGGCCATGTTATAATAGCCATCACATTTTTGATCTAAAATTAGACGCCAGGATTTTTCCATTTTAAATCAGGGAATCTTGCTGCTCTTACCTCATCAACTCTTTTTACTGGCGCCGAATGTGGAGAAGTTTTAACTTTATTACAATCTAGGCTAATTTCTTTATCTATATCAATCATGGTTTGGATAAAATAATCTAAAGTTTGTTTGCTTTCAGTCTCTGTTGGTTCCACCATTAAAGCTTCCTTAACAATTAATGGGAAATACATTGTCGGAGGATGAATATCAAAATCAATTAACCTCTTAGCTATATCTAAAGCCGATGCTCCTCTTTCTCTCTGATTTTGACAAGTAAAAACTACCTCATGCATACATTTTTTAGAAAAAGCTACTTGATAATGTTTTTTTAACTCTTCCTTTATGTAATTAGCAGAAAGAGTTGAATTTTGAGCTACTCGCAAGAGACCATCTCCACCTAAACGTAAAATATAAGCATAAGCTCTTATTAAAACTCCAAAATTACCATGAAAACTTCTTAGGCGACCAATAGAATTCTTTACTTTATAATCAAAATAAAATTTATTATCCTCTTTCTTAACTAATGGCATCGGTAGAAAATCTTCCAAAATCTCACCAACCCCTACCACACCAGCACCTGGACCTCCACAACCATGAGGCGTAGAAAAAGTCTTATGCAAATTAAGGTGAACTAGATCAAAACCCATAAGCGATGGTTTTGTTATACCTAAAAGAGGATTAAAATTAGCTCCATCATAATAAAGAAGTCCTCCTTTTCTATGAATAATATCGCTTATAGTAAGGATATTCTCTTCAAATAAACCTAAAGTGTTAGGATTTGTAAGCATAATAGCAGCTACTTCTTCATCAACTTCTCTCTCTAATTTATTAATGTCCATTAACCCCTCTGGATTACTTTCAATAACTTGAATTTTATATCCACACATCGAAGCAGTAGCTGGATTAGTCCCGTGAGCTGAATCAGGAATAATGACTTTAGTCTTTTTATTACCTTTGGCTTGATGAAATTTACGAATCATCAACATTCCAGCTAATTCTCCATGAGCACCACTAGAAGGTTGAAAAGTAAATCTCTTCATTCCAGTTATCTCAGATAATAATTGCTCTAGATTGTAAATTAATTCTAAAGCACCCTGAACATCGTCTAAATCTTGATAAGGATGAATATTCATAAACCCTTCTAATTGTGCCAACTCTTCGTTAATCTTTGGATTATATTTCATAGTACAAGAACCAAGAGGATAAAAATTAGTATCTACAGAAAAATTTAGTTCTGACAAACGTAAATAGTGACGAATAACATCTAGTTCTCCAAGATTAGGCAAAGGCAGAGAAGACCTGAGCAAACTTTTAGAAAAAATATCTTCTATATTCGTTATTGGCACTTTAGGCTTCTCCAAATAAGAAGACTTACTATTTTTTTTATCTTTATCAAAAATAACTCTTCTATCCATGAAGGACCTCACCTAAAGTATTAACAAAATTATCCATGTCTTCTTTACTTTTTTTCTCTGTACAACAACTTAAAATACTATTCTTATATTGATTAAATTTATTTCCTAAGTAATACCCAACAATTATATTCTTCTTATATAACTCTGCGATTATTCGCGGTGCATCTTCAACCTCCCAAACAAATTCGTTAAAAACACAAGAAGAATAAGGGATTCTAACTCCTCTTACCTCTTTTAAGCGCTGATAAAGGTACTGAGTATTATTTACAGAATATAAAGCTAAATCCTTTAGCCCATTTCTGCCAATCAAAGAAAGATAAATTGCTGAGGCTATTGCATTTAAGGATTGATTAGAGCAAATATTACTAGTAGCTTTTTCTCTTCTTATGTGTTGCTCTCTAGTTTGGAGAGTAAGGCAATATGCATCACTCCCTTCTCTATCTTTAGTCTTACCAACAATCCTTCCTGGAATCTGCCGCAAATAATCTTTAATAGTAACTAAAAAACCAAATGATGGCCCACCAAAATTCAAGGCCCCTCCTAAAGGTTGTCCGTCACCACAAACAATATCTACACCCAAAAGACCAGGTTCTTTTAAAATAGCCAAAGACAAAGGATTAGTAAGCATAACCGATAGAGCTCCTTTTGCTTTGATTATTGCAGATATTTGATCACTGCTTTCAATAAGACCAAAAAAGTTTGGACTTGAGAATACACAACAAGCAGTTTTCTCATCAACAGCACTTCTTAAAGCTTGGCTATCTACTAAGCCATCTTCACCTGGTTCTATTTCTTGAATAGTAAAATCAAAACCACTTAAATAAGTATAGACAGTTTCTTTATACTCAGGATGGATAGCACCAAGAAGAATAATTTTATTGCGCTTAGTCACCCGCAAACTCATGAGTATAGCCTCACTAAGAGCCGAAGCGCCATCAAGCAATGAAGCGTTAGAAACATCCATTCCAGTTAAAAGACATAAAAAACTCTGATACTCATATATAGCTTGTAAGATTCCTTGTGAACATTCTGCCTGGTATGGAGTATAAGCAGTAATAAATTGGGAACGTGAAAGAATAAATGGCAAGGCCGCAGGAATATAATGATCATAGCACCCTGCTCCTAAAAATGAATTAAACTTCTCTACCGGCTTATTTTTATCAGAAAGCCCTTTTACCATTCTCCTTATCTCTTGCTCGCTTTTAGAATTAGGTATATTAAGAGGGCTATCTAATTTTATTTCTGAAGGTAATAAAGAATACAGCTGATCAATAGAACTAGCTCCAATAGCTTTAAGCATTTTTTCAATATCGTCTTTTGTATTAAGAATATAGGGCATAATTATCTTTTACCAGTTGTTTCTCGTCATTAAATTTCTTTACCAACAAATTCTTTATAGGCACTTTCGTCTAAAAGATCATCAAGCTCCTCAGAGTCTTCTAACTTTATCTTAGCCATCCACCCTTTATCTAAAGCAGATTCATTAACCCATTGAGGATTATCAATTAATTCATTATTTATTTGAATTACTTTACCACTTATTGGCGCATACAATTCACTAGCTGCTTTTGTAGATTCAATCGTACCAAATTGAGATGATTTTTTTATCATTTCTCCCGGTTTAGGTAATTCAATAAAAACTATATCTCCCAATTGACTTTGAGCATAATCAGTTATTCCTATAATAGCTGCATCTCCTTGAACCCTCACCCACTCATGAGCCTTAGTAAATTTAAAATCTGACATTTTGCCACCTCCTTACATCTCTACCCAAAGTACCACCGCGGGGGTGGTACTTTGGGTGATTTATCTTTTTGTTTTAATGTTTATAAAAGGAAATTTAGCTATTTTTGCTTTATATAGCTTACCTCTTACCTCTACTTCTACCTCTTCACCAATTTTAGCATAATCTTTATCTAAGTAGGCCATACCAATAAATTTACTGATATTAGGTGAATATGTTCCACTAGATACTTCACCAATTACCCCTAGCTTCGAATGTATAGGATATCCTTGTCGAGGAATAGCTCTTCCTTCCATAATAAATCCTACTCTTTTTCTTTTTACACCAGAATCTTTTACTTTAGAAAGTTTCTCTTTCCCAACAAAGTTCTTATTTAATTTAACTACCCAATCTAGACAAGCTTCATAAGGATTAATAGTCTCATCTAACTCATGTCCATATAATGGATACCCAGCTTCAATGCGTAAAATATCTCTAGAACCTAAGCCACAAGGCTTAAGCTGGAAGCTATTGCCTTCTTCAATTATTTTATCCCACCACTGGTTACTGTTTTCCCAAGGAAGATAAATTTCAAATCCATCTTCACCAGTATATCCACTACGCGAAATAATAATTTCTTCTTCTTTTATTTTTATTTCCTTAAAAGACAAATACTCAGAATCAACTCCTTTACAATCAAAAACCTTTTCAATTATTTTAACTGCCTCTGGTCCTTGAACAGATAAAAGAGAATATTCCATACTTTTATCAACTATCTCTACTCCTGGCTTAATATTATCGTTAAGCCATTTAACCACTTTATCTTTATTAGAAGCATTTACCACACAAAAGAAACTATTCTTCATTCGATAAATCATCAAATCATCGATAACACAACCTGATTGATTTAAAAAAAGATTATACTGCATCTGGCCAATATTAATAATTGATAAATCATTAGGTACAAGACCCTGCAAAAAAGAAAAGGCATTTACACCTCGTATTACTATCTCACCCATATGAGAAGCATCGAAAATACCACAATTCTTACGCACCGCTTCAGCCTCAGCCAATGTGCTTTTATATTCTACTGGAAGAGCCCAGCCTGAAAAATCAACAATTCGGCCTTTATTTTGAAGATGTTTCTGATAAAAAGGGGTCTTTTTTAAGTCCATTAAAAAAATAGTTTTGGTTAATAAATAACAAATATAGTTTATAATTTTATCACATAATTCTATAAATGTAATAATATTTTTATTGCTTTCTTAAAATAAATGATAAAGTTCTTTTATTAGTATCTCCATGCCGATAAGAAAATATTGGTATCTTTGAGCAAAAGCTACAAATATCTAAATCATAAAAATTCTCGAACTTCAATCCTCTTCTAGATAATTCTTCCTTAACAAACCTAATCGGATCAAAATAAAACTGTCCATTTTCTTGCTTAAGATATTTAGAAAAAATCGGATAATCTAAAAACTCATTACCGACTTTATAACAGCATCTACGCAAACCTACACCAGAGGCAATCTTAAATGATTTTAAATCATAATTTATATTATCTAAGATGCCTTTAGCTGCTGATCTCCAACCCATATGAACAACACCAACAACTCCTAATTCCTGACTAGAAAAAAATATTGGAAGACAATCAGCGCTTTTTACTACAAGAGCTTCTTGGCTTTTGTTTGTAAAAAGACCATCAGTGTCAGAAACTTCCAAAGCCTCTGTGTAATTAACTTCACTAAAATGAGGCTGACTCATGCGCCTCACACTAAAATCTTGATTCAAAAATAAAATAGCTTTAGAAATATCACCCGGAAGATTTCCCTCAAGACTAGATTTAGTAAATCCAGCAATTACATTTGGATCAAAAAAATTATCAATCAAAAAACAATGTTCGTGTTCAATCAGCTTCACTTATTTCAATTACCTTATCTCTGGTAGTCTTACCCTTAATTATACTTATATTATACTTCTTTGTATTGTAATAAGTGGCTAGTATTTCTATTAACTCTTTATTGGCTTTGCCTTCAGCTGCTGGAGAATGAAGATAAACCTTTAAGCCTTGATTAAAATGTTGAACTTTAATCTTAGAAGCTTTAGGAGTTACCCTTACTTGAACTTTCATCGCCTTCACCCCGTTAGAAATATCAAGTTTACCCCGTTACTAAACAAGATTTCTAATGGGGTTCTACTTCAATTGTATGTAACTTATAAGAAATACTTTCTATCCTCCTAGACAACTCATCATACCTTGAGCTTGCACTTCTTATATGCGTACCTAAAATTGCATAATCCCGTATAAACACAACAACATCCTTTTCTAAACGTTTTAAATTATCATAAATTTGCCTAGTTTTCTTTTCTATCTTTATTGCCTGAAAACCAACAAAAATAGTTTTTAAATATGCATACAAAGTATTAGGACCAACAATAAATACTTTTTTCTGATTAGCAAACTCCAAAGTTTCAGTTTCAGTGATAATAAAGTAATATACTGCCTCTGAAGGAACATACATCAAAGCAAAATCGCTTGTCCCTTCATCAGGATAAATATAGGTAGCTGTTTCTAGTATTCTTTTTTTTATACTATCAAGACAAACCCGACGACAAGTTTTTCTGTCAGCTTCTTTAGCATCATTATAATTTTTAAATGGTTCAACAGAAAACTTAGCATCTATAGGTACAATTACTGTTGGAAGTTTAATTACAAAATCTACTCGTTTCCCATCTTTAAATCCATATTGAGGAATAACAGCTTCTTTAGGTAAAACGTCTCTAAGCAAATTTTCCAAAATGCTCTCTCCAAAAATCCCCCTTGCCTTGGTTGGCTTTAAGATATCATGAAAAGATTTAGTAAGTTGCAAAATCTCCTGATTTTCTTTATCTAAACCACCAATTCTTTCATAAATTTTAGATATTCCTTCAGCTACCACTTTTTGAGAATCAAGAGAGTTACTCTCCTTTCCTAATTTAAAAATAAGGATAAAAAGGATAATTAAGATTACAACTAATATAATAAGAAGAAGATAAATTGTCATATTAGAAAATTATTACATCACTTTAAGGATAAAGGTAAAAGGAAAAAGTTAAAGATTGCGATTTGCAATTTATCCTTCATCCTTCAGCCTTTTTCCTTAAGATTTGTACAACTAGTTTATAAATATCTTTAACTTCAGGCATTCTACCCTCTCCATAAACACCGCAAGCTAATTCACCTTTCTGAGGAGGCATAATGAAATATTTCTTTATTGTTTCCAACTTCTTAACATTGTCAACAATCATAGGATTCTTCCACATATTCTCATTCATCGCAGGAACAAATAAAACTTTTTTGTTTTCTCCTAATGCTAATACTACTGTAGTAAGGAGATTATCACAAATACCACAAGCTATCTTAGAAAGAGTATTAGCTGAAGTTGGAGCAATCAAACATATATCAGCCCACTGAGAAAGACTTATATGCTGAATAAAAAAGGGGTCAACTCCCTTTTCTTGGTAAAAGGGGTCAACTCCCTTTTCTTGGTAAAAGGGGTCAACTCCCTTTTCTTGAAACATATTAACATATACTGGGTTTTGGGAAAGTTCTTGAAACACTAAAGGAGAAACAAATTTAGTAGCAGATTCAGTCATCATTACCTTAATTGAATATCCGCTCTTTATAAATAAACGGACTAATTCACAACTCTTATAAGAAGAAATCCCTCCAGTTATTCCCACTAAAATATTTATATTTTTATGATTCTTTTTCATAGCTAGTCTTTATTGTAATCTAATATCTTTTGGTTGTAAACCCCGTTAAAGAAAAACTTACAATCTTCCTCAACAGAGTATACATTTTACCCCAATTCTCTAACGGGGTAAACCTCAAAATTAAGGACAAATAATCTTATTTAATGCAGTTAAAAGAGATTTACGTGACCCCAAAGAAATAACTTTTTTATCATTATTAATTAAAAACCCCTTATAACCATCTTTTAAATCTTCTAAAGCATTAGCAACTACAAAATCACTTTTATTAATTTTTAAGCTATTATAAGCTTTATTTATAATCCCTCTTTTCTTAGGCTCTAATTTAAACTGAATAAATATTGATTTTGGAGCCAATATACGCATATATTTTATAATCTTTTCTGTGGGTACTAAATTTAGACTTTGCTTCTTGCCTGAAGAAACTTTACCCTTAAAAGGTTTTTCTAACTTATAATCACTTACTGCTGCATTATGAATGATAACATCATAAGATTGTTTTTTTAATATCTTGAAAACTTCCCTTTTAAACTCTTCAAAATAATAATAAGGGACAATCTTTAACTCTCCTACTTTGCCTAGGCAATGAGGATTTGCTAAAAGAGTAACTGAATGACCTTTTTTCTTTAGACCTTGGGCTAAACCTAAACCAGTTTTACCAGTAAAACGATTTGTAATGATTCTAACATCGTCTATCTTAGTCCAAGTAGAACCTGCAGTAACTAATACTTTCATTTGAAATCCTTCAGTTTTAAAAGTTTTAATCTCTTTTTCTTGTTGAAGATAAAACTAACATTTTTAAAGATTCTTGGTCTTTCATTCTCATCCAATTTACATAAAAATCACTCTCACGTACAATTTGAGCAATTGCCATCAATACTCTTAAATGGAAATTTCTCTCATCTATTGATCCAGCAAGAACAAAGATAATATGCACTGGCTCTTCCTTAGATGAAAATACTATTCCCTTGCGAGCACGTACAAGTACAATTTCAAATTTATTCTCACCAGGAACAACAATATGAGGAATAGCTAGGCCTTTCTCAAGTACTGTATGTGACTCATTCTCTCTCTTTATTAGCAAGCTCTTTATCTGGCTAGAATCAATGTCTAACCGAGAAGAAAGCTTCTCTGAGATAAGTTGAAAAAAGTCATCTCTACCCATTCCTTGTTCCAAATCCAAAACAATAGCACTCTCTACTGCGTGATCAAACCTATCTTTTGTAATCTTATCACGCTTATGGAGAATCTCTTTTAACTCATTTTCTAAGGAAGTATCAACAAACTCCTTCGCCGTAATCCTTTCTACTAAATGCATAAGTGCCGAATGTCTTTTGATCTTCCTAACACTTAAAGCGAACCAAGCAAAACTAACTCCAATAAAAAAAACACTTACAATAAGGGGTATTTTGCCCATTTCAAAAATTAAAATCCCATAGACAATAATACCAATAAGCTGGACCCAAGGATAGAATGGAGATTTAAAAGTTGGTCGATAATTAATAACTTTACTCTCTCTCATAATAATAACCGAAAGATTAACAAAAATAAAAAGAAGAATCATCAAGGTTGAAGCTATTTTGATTAAACTCTCAAGATCTAGGAAAAGTATTAAAACAAGCATAAACAAACCAGTAAAAATTATCGAAAAATAAGGAGTTTGGGATTTCTTGGATACAAGTGAAAACTTAGAGGGAAGCAAATCATCCTTAGCCATAGCCAAAGGTATGCGAGAAGAAGAAAGTATTCCGGCATTAGCTGTGCTAATAAAAGCAATCAATGCTGCCAGAGAAAGAATTATAGCAAACCCTGTCCCCCCTAATTTCAAAGCTCCTTGGGTTAAAGGGGTAAAAGTAGAGGTTATTGCCAAAGGAGATAAAATACCAATAGTAACTGCTATGCAAAGACAGTAAATAATCTGGACAACAAAGAAAGATAAAAACATCCCCGTGGGAATAGTCCGAAAAGGGTTCTTAGTGTCTTCAGCAATAGTAGCAATTTTAGTAAGCCCGCCATAGGAAATAAAAACCATACCAATTACCGGTAATAATGTAACTGAACCCTTAGGAAAAAAAGGTTGGAAATTTTGCCAGGATATCTCTTTTACTCCCAAAAGAATATAAGCAAAACATGTAACCAGAAGGAAAATAACCATTATATTCTGGATACGAGCAGTAAGCTTAACACTAAAAATATTCACTAATACAAAAACTATACAAAATGAAGCCGCAATAAGTTTTATCAGCAAACAAAATTGGGGGTCACTCACTGAAGGAAGAAAATACTCCAAAAACATCCCAATACCAATTAAAGCAAAAGCACTCTTTAAGCTAAGAGAAAACCAACCAGCTAAACCGCCAAATATACCTAAAAAAGGGCCAAAACTACGCTCAATAAAGAAATAAGTTCCACCAGCCTTAGGCATAGCACTCAAAAGCTCTGATTGGCTAAAAATAGAGGGAATCATTAGAAAACCAGCTACAAAATAGGCCAAAATAATCGAAGGACCACCATATTTATAGGCAATAGCCGGAAGGACAAATAGGCCGGATGAGATCATAGTTCCGGTAGCAATGCAAAAAATGTCCCATAGATTAAGCTTCTTTGCTGATTCCATGCCAAAATGATACCATAATTTAAGACTTATATAAAGAGCAATTTTGCAAATTTTACCTTGAAATAATGTTTAAATATGGTATATTATATGCCTGTATAGGAGGAAACATGGCAGAAGTAAGAATTGAAACAAACGAAGATTTTGAGCGAGCCTTAAGAGGTTTTAAGGTTCAATGCAAAAAAGAAGGCATTGTGAAGCGGTTTCGAGAACGGCAATATTATACGAAACCAGCACAAAAAAGAAGGCTCAAAAAGAAAAAACGGTAAAAAGATTTTGTGTATGAGAACACGAACGAACAAGGAGAAAAGGTAATGGAAGAAGAAAAGAAGATTTACATTGGTAACTTGGAATTTGGCACTACTGAAGATGATCTAAAGAAATTCATCGAAGAAAAAGGGCTAAATGCTAAGGATGTAAAAATAATAACTGACAAATTTTCTGGTAAATCCAAAGGTTTTGGATTTTCAGAATTTGAAACAGCAGAAGAAACCCAACAAGCTATAGATGCATTAAACGAACAAGAGTTAAATGGCAGAGCATTAAGGGTAAGCAAAGCGCAAAAAATGCGTCCGAGAACCGATGAAGGCAACTTTAGCGGCGGAAGATACTAAAAAAAATTAACTAAAAAAAAGAGGAGGAAATGCCGTTCCCTCCTCTTTTTTTTATCTACATAAAGAAGTAAAAGGACAAAATTGACATTTCCTTCCATCTCGATCAGGAACAAAAGCCACACTTGAATCAAACAATTCTCTAAATATTGCTTCTAATCCCTTTAAAAACAATTCTTCCACTTTATCTCTTTTAGACATATCTTCTTTATAAATTAAAGATTTACGTTCACAACTGCGGACGTTATAAATCTCAGCATTTACCTGTTCATCAGGGAACATTTCTGAGGTAAAATGATAATACAAAGGCAACTGAAAAGACTTTACTGTTTTTTTTATTGACTCTCGATTCATTTCCATAAGCTTAAGAGCTGAAAGTCTTTTAGGCGCAATATTAGCCCCTCCAGTCTTGTAATCAATTACTACAATGCTTTTATCTTCTAATTGATCAATCCTATCAGCGGTATATCTAAAGCAAATGTCTTTATTATCTATCCTCCAAGTGCCTCTACATTCACTCTCCAAAGAAATTATTTTGCCTACATTTCTCCTAGCTTCGTTATCTAAAAACTTATGCATCCGATTATCTATGATTTGCTTGAGAAGAAAAGAATCAGAACGCATACGACGAGCAAGGCTTTCAAACTTTTTCTCCATTTTCTTAAAAAAGCTTTTTCTAAAATTTTTATCAATCACTGGCTTCATGCCTACAAAAACTTTAAAAGTATCAGCTAACAATTCATGGATAAAAATTCCAATATGAGAAGCTTGAGGATCTCCGAGCAAGTCTTCTCTTTCTTTTAACCCTAATACATATTGATAATAAAACCGTAACGGACAATTAAGATAAGTATTCAAACGACTTGCTGAATAAGTTGCTTTCTTCAAAAACTCCACCATAGCTTCTGTTTTTTTAATAATTGGAACTGGAGAAGCTACTTCTACTGTAAACCGAGC
>Ga0222667_1000290_pt1 | contig 25679 bp, 40 predicted proteins | sample AntAcemetagen657_FD_179854 | JGI IMG/M metagenome (GOLD analysis project Ga0222667, IMG submission 179854) | Saline water microbial communities from Ace Lake, Antarctica - #657 | ecosystem: Environmental > Aquatic > Non-marine Saline and Alkaline > Saline | place: Antarctica: Ace Lake... | reverse complement strand
TGCTAAAATAATGTGGTCTCCAATATTTTCTGAATAAGTCTTTACTGCTTCGGGGAAAAAATCGTTTGCCCAGATAATTTTAAATCCAACATTTTCAAATCCTAAATCTAACCCTCCGCATCCAGAAAACAAACTTACAACAGTGAGCTCATTCCCCATTCTTTTTTATCTCCTCTTTTAATCTTTTAGAATTCATTACCTCTTTAAGATTTTTCAAAAAATCTTTAGAAGCTTCTAATGGAATAAACACACTTCCTTTCATTACCCACTTATCCCTCTCTTTTATCTTTTGTTGAATCAATAAAGATTTTCCATAATTATTTTCAATCAAATCTATATAGAATCTCTTTTTTCCAAAATCAAAATATTTAAAATCAAGATGATGATATCTATGATTTGGATAATAAATTCTAGCACTACCTATTTGTTTCATATAAATATCATTGGCAAGTAAAAGCATTTGCAAATGTTTCTCTACGGCTTTCCTAGAAACGCCAGTATTAATTTCAATTTCTTGTGTGGTTAATCCTCGAGGGTGAGCTTTCAAATGAGAATGTATTTTTTCATGAGTTTCACTTTCCCTTACAAGTGGAGAACTAGTAACACCATCTTTTTTATTCATAATCTTTTATAGTAAAATAATGTTTATAAATTCTTATTACTCCTAGAAAGTTATCAAATGCTTAGTACCAAGCACTCTGTAGTGATAGCAAACATTTTTAAGGTGGAAATCTCTTAGAAAAATAAAATGACAAAGAAAGTTTTAAGAAAAGTTGAAAAAGTTATAGATGGGGATTCTGTTATAGTTAGCAGTCCTGTTATGGGTTCAAGACATATAAGACTGGCAGGGAAGAACTCTCCTGAGAAAGGAGAACGAGGATTCCAAACTGCTAAATCAAACCTTCGTAGACAAGTCGGAGGAAAAAAGATTTGGGTTGAACCTGTTGGAAAATCTTATGGGAGAACTGTTGCACGAATAAGAAAAGTTAGGAGAGATAAAAAATAAAATGGTAACATGTACTTCTACTATTGTAATAGGTTTCGCGGTCTTATTAATAGGCGGAGGCGGAGGTCTTAAGGTTGCAGGGATACAAGGATTAACAATCGGTGGAGGTGCAGGAGCAGTAATTATTGTGTTAGGTCTTCTTGGAATTGGATGTTAAAAATAAAAATGGAGGAAAAACAATGGTAACAACTGGCCAAAAACCTGGAAAAGGAACATACGCTTGTAGAAATTGTGGACAAATTGTGACACTTGATGATTTTACAGATACAATGCCCCCTTGCCCAAAATGTAATAACACTGAATTTAATTAAGAATCTTTAATGAAAGATTAATTCTCACTCAGGACCATATTTCAAAAACCGCTCCCTCGGCCGATTCTGCTTAGGCATCTCTTTTATTTTCATATACCTAACAAGAATAAGAGAATTTTAAATCTTCCCAACTCCACACGCAGTCACAAAATCCTTGTCTGTTTCCATTGCTTCTTAATTTCCTTTTATCCCCTTCTATTTTATTTCTCCCAAACTGTTTCACTTGATAGATTTAATTTACCGTCCCCATTTCTATCATAACAAATTGATACTAGCTTTCCTAATCCTAGTGAGTTTTGTATTTGATAAAACATTACCACATCAGATATATTCTTAGTTAGAGTAGCATTATAATGCAATGCTAAAATCTTAGGGTCTCCTGTTGGACGAAGAGCAATAAATTTTCCATATTTGCTTACAAATTCTTCAGCATCACTAGCAGTATATGGTTTAGAATCTAATCTTTTTCTATCAGGAGGAATACTAGAATTAAGTGTTGTTGAAAAACCCAAAATTCCTAACAATGCTATTGATGCTAATAAACCTTTTTTCATGTCTCAATCATTAAATTAAAGTTTTTAAGAATTATTATCATAAAACCTCTACTTCCCACCCCTCATAAACCTCAACATAATCATTTCACCTTTCCCAATAATTTAATAACCTTCTCTTTCTCGACTTCTAATATCAAACTCGCAAGACGAGGACCTTTTTCTTTTCCAATAATAATCAAATAAGCATTTCTAAAAAAATCAGTATTCTTTATTCCAACTTTCTCACAGATACTATAAAATTCATCAAACAATTCGCCTTCTGTATAATTTTGTCTCTCTAAACTTTTTTTCAACTCAAGCATAGCTTCTCTATCTTTTCCACTCAATTTTATTTTCACTTTTTCTTGAACCTTAAACCTCATATCTTCACCAGCATATTTCTCAATCCAATTTGCAACTTTCTCTGCGCGTATTTTTGAATCTTTATTTAACTCACTTATTTTATTTAATTGAACAAGAGTTATCAAAGACCGAAAGCCAACTCTCTCTGGCTTTTTTGCCCCAGAACGCTGTACTTTGGGGTACGCCGAGCGGCGCACAAGGCACATTTCATACATCCGCTTTTCCTGAAGATTCGCGCTTCCATCATAATACTTTCTTTCTAGCGCGTCAAAATCCTCATAAAGTTTTATCACATCATTGTCAAAACTAATCTGAAATCCTTTTTTTGGACGTGTTCCAACAAACAAAAATCTCAAAACTTCTGGTTCATAAACTTCTAAAACATCATCCACGCCAAGGGCATTTCCAGAAGAACTTGAAAATTCTTTTCCCCCTTTAATTCTAACCCAATCATACATTTGATACATTGGAGCTTCATAATCAAAAACCTTTTTTACGATTTCCTTGCCAGTCATAAAAGAACCTCCTAGAACACTATGGTCAATTCCTCCAGGTTCAAAGTCAACTTTTTCATAACTCCAACGCGCAGGCCAATCAATTCTCCATTTCATTCCAACAAGACCCTTTTTCCTAAAATCAAATTTATCTTTATGTCCACAAGTACATGAATATTCAATTTCATACCCATCAACATTTAAAATCTTAGTAAAATCTTTTTTACATTTTTCACAATAAACCGTAATCGGCAACCATTCTTTTGCTAAAGGTTCTTTTCTATATTCATTTAAAATTTTTTTGATAATATCCACATTGTCCAGCGCTTTTTTAACCAACTTTGTATACTTGCATTTTTTATTCATAATCGCCTGCCGAATAAACTCTGGTTCAATTCCAACTTTCTTTAAAGAAATTTCAAATTGTTTTTCAAAATATTCTGCATAGCTCCCGTTTCCAAAAGGAGAAGGAACATCACTTACAGGCATTCCAAGATATTTCTCAAAATTTTTATTTACATTTACAGGAACTTTCCTAAATCTATCAAAATCATCCCATGAATAAATAAAACGAACTTTTTTACCTTTGTCTCTCAATGCCCTCACAACTAAGTCAGTAGTAATAACCTCACGAAAATTTCCAATATGAATTGTCCCAGAAGGAGTAATTCCAGACGCACAAACATAAACTTTTTTTCTACCTCTCTCTTTGATTATTCTATCTGCAATTTGGTCCGCCCAAAAAAATTTTTCCACCATTCTCTAAAAAGAAGAAACAACTTTAAATAATTAACTTAGTAAGATTTATTAAGGCTTTTTTATTAACTTAACTATGAAAAAGAGTGTTAAGAAAAATTTATCCAAGAAAAAAGAAAACAAAATGAAGTGCGGTTCTTTGTTTAAGAATAATTCTTCGTGTTCTTGTGGAGGAGGAATTTACTTTTTTGGATTTATTGGAGCAGTAATTTATTATATTCAAAACTCAACTTCATTCGGGAACGGCATCCTTGGAATTCTAAAAGCAATTGTCTGGCCTGTAATTTTAATTTACAAACTTTTTGGATTTTTATACGGACTTTAATTAACGAAAACCCTTTTTCTTAAAACCGTGTTTCTCTAACTCCTCGTTCAAAAGTTCATCTGCAATTTGCTGAAATTTATCTTCCCGACTCACATATTCATATTTAACAATATCAAATTTCTCCTGCTCTTTCTGAACTTTCAAAAATAATTCCATTAAACGAGGATTCCGAACTTTGTATTCTCCTAACAACTGCTTAACAACTAATTCAGAATCCAAAACACAAGTCACTTCTTTTGTATGCTTCGACGCCAATTGCAGTGCCTTAATCAAAGCCTCGTACTCTGCAATATTATTTGTCACAAAACTTCCGACCATACAACTATACTTCACAAGAATCTTTCCTTCATCTCTAACAATCACCCCAATTGCTCCAGGTCCAGGGTTCCCCCTCGCACCGCCATCTGAATTTGTGTATATCATATCAAGAAAAAATTAAACTACTTTTTAAATTATTATTTTCACTCTGGAATTTATTTTCTATCACGAGTCACTTCATTATACATATCCATTAAATGTTCATATTCAAGTTCTAAATTTTCTGGGTTAGCATTAATTAATTCTAATTGATTATCTCTTGTAATATATGCTTTAGGAGTATCAGTTCCTTTTTTTACTATATGACTTAATCTTCCATCAGGCAATTCACTTAATAACTCAACTAGCTCTGATTCATTAATTAAATCATACATCTCTACTACTTCTTCAAAGCTAAGAGCCTCTCCAACTGGAACATAATTATCTTCCATATAATCTCAAGAAATCACTTCTTTAAATTAATTATTATACTCTATTATATATGCAAAACCTTGAAAACTTTAAAATCCTGAAACCTCTCAGGTTTAATCTGAACATTACGAATCTGCGCGTGCTTCGGCCCTTTTTCACACAACTCAATCATCTTATTAACCCCATCACTATCTCCTTCTAAAAAAACTTCAATCTTGCCGCTCTCCAAATTTCTAATAAAACCTTTTACATTGTGTCTTTCAGCATTTTCTTTAATAAACGCCCTAAAAAAAACCCCTTGCACTGTTCCATCAATATAAATTCTAACAGACTTTTTCATATTATAAATTATCTAAAGGGCTTTTTATATTTTGTAGTTCTGGGTTTGTTACCTGTGTGTGGATTTGAGTTTCCTTAAAACCGAACGTTCCTTATCTCAAATGTCACAACCCGAAGGTTTTCTCAAACTCTTTAACTTGTGCATATTGTCTAAAAAAATCCTGTCCTTTTTTTGTGATTTTTATTAAAGGCTTGTCAGAATCAGAATTTTCAATAAATTTTTTCTCATAGAGTTCATCAAGGTACAGCTTCATTTGGTTGTGAGAAAGATTCGCCTGATACATGATATGCGTCTTTTTTATTTCTCCTCCTCTGGTTTGAATAACCCTCAATATATCATAAATTATGTTTATTCTGTTTCTTCTTTCCATTTTTTGTAATCTTTATTATAAGAATTAAAAAGGTTATATAACTTATTAATTGAACTATTTGTGCTGTAACATAAAGAGAACTTATTTTTGATAAAACAAACATAATTTGACTTAGCGCCAATAAAGACATTGCCACAATAAATATTTTTGTATTTACTAATTTATTTTTCTTATAAACTTTAATATAATTCCTGATTATTAATGATAAAAGTATTAAAGCAGTTATATGATAAAGATAATAAAAATGATGACACATAACAGAAGTTATTATTATAAAATAAATAACAAGAACAAAGTCACCTGATAATTTTTTTAATGGAAGTTTGTAAATAATATACAAACCAGCTAATGTAAAAAGCCTACAAAAGAAAAAACTAAGATAATAAAGTATGTCCACTGATTTAACAACCTCATAAGTTATAATTAGTCCTCCTATACTTTGAGTAAGAGTTGTGTCATAATATATTGCAAACTTTGTTAAAATTATAGAGAGTTCTGCAAGGGCAATCAAAAGAAATCCAGTGCCTAAATATAATAATCTTTTATTTTTGCTTATTTTATAATTTTTAATTGAGAAAAAGAAAAACAAAGAAAGAATAACAAAACTAAAAACATTAATGAAAACATCGTGCCCTAGAAACCAATCAGGCGTAAACACAATCTTCATATTTTTTATTAAACGTTTTCCTTTAAAAGTTTTGTGAAACTATGTTCTAGATTTGCATTCTGTATTATATTTTCACAATTGATATATAAACCAAAACATTTGTTTTATCAAGTTAAAATTAAATTTCATATTTTCCCAAAGGGGGTTTATACTCTCCCCCCTTATAGGGGGAATAAAACTGGTGATGATAAATTACTCTTACACAATAAACTTTTCAGAAAATCCAAGACAAGAAATGCTCTACGAACTCGGATTAAATTCAGAAGAAATAACTTTTATACTTTCTCTCAGAAGAAGAGAAGAATTTTTAGGGTTGGATTGTTAAACACCCAGACAATCCAACTCATTAGTTCACCCACACGACGCGAATTTATTATTCGCGAAGTCTCTTTTTGCAGACTACGCCATAGTATTACTCGAACTTAATTTAAATCTCTCTTATATCAAGTTCACTATTAACAATCGCCACAACTTGCGACGCAAAATAAACCTTTGGCCCAACAGAAACAGATGTTGCAATTTTCTTCAATCTTTTCAACTCCTTCTTCGGCAAACCTTCTTGGTCTCCTAAAACAAAAACACAATCTTTCGGAATCTTTGCATTTCTAATGCTCTCCCCTTTTTTATCTAAAATGAAAATGCTATTGTCTTCTCCTTCTAAATCATCTATAACTTTCAAAAAACTCTTCTTCTCAACAAAACATCCGGGAAAAACTTCTGTCTTTTTTCCTTCTTTAAATTTATACAAAATCTTCTTAATCAAAGTAGCAATATCTTTTTTTCTAATAGGTGTATTTTCTTTAACTTGAATCTCAATATGTTTTGGAGGGTCAGGCATTCCATAAAAAACAAAATGAAATTTCACATCAGTCCGAAAATCATGCGACAAAAACAAGCCCTGAATCAGAGAATGAATCGCGATATCCATTCTTCCCGCCTTCATCAAACTATTTTGACTAAGTGCTTTTCCAGAAGTTACTGCATCTTTTGAAAAATATATAAAATGTTTGGTCATAAAAAATTTAAAGAAAAAAGAAGTTATTAAGTTTTTGTTTCTGGTTAAATTTAATTTATTAAAATGAAATAGTTCTGTTTCATTGAAAATTATTATTTGCGGACTATTTGAAAAAGAAAAGTTTTTAAATTAGTTCTTGGTTATATAGGTTAAGATGGAAGTATCAAAAATAACAAACATCGCTTCAGTAGGATTTCTTACGTTAATAATAACTTATTTTTCTTTTTCCAGTCTTTTTGAATGGGTAACCAGAAGATTAGCATTAAACTATTTTAATTTTTCTAATTTATTTGGCATCTTAATTTGTTTTGCAATTGCCACACTTCTTGTAATTTATTTAATTTTTCTGATTCGTGCTAAAATAGATTATAAAAGTTGGGTGAAAGTCTCAATGATTTTAAATCTTATAGGAATAATTTCTTTTATTCTCTTCTGGTGCTGGATGAAAATAAAATATTTGAATTGTATGGCTACATACGGAAGTAAATGTTTATTGGGCTTTGGATTTAGTATTTCGGCAGGTTTAATTTGGGCAAGTTTCTTTTTTATTATAGGATTTATTCTTTTAATAATTGGAATTGTGAAGAACAAAAAAGGAAAAGTTACATCTGTCTGAAAATCATGAGACAAAAAAAAACTCTGAATCAAAGAATGAATTACAATATCAATTCTCCATAATATTAAAGTTAATCCTTCATAGGTTGCATAACAAACTCAGACTTTGCAAAAATATGCTCACTTAAAATTGTTTTGTAAATTCCGACAAATTTATTTTCACAAAAAACAATAATTATCTCCCCTTTTTTAATTTTATTTTTTGCCCTTAGTAAAGATTTTTTCTGAAAATCTTTCGGGGTACGCCCGTGGTGCGTTATTAAATCCTCTTTCTTAATTGGCTTGCCTGTAAAAATTTGTTGAAGCCTATCTTTTTTGATTTCAACAACAGGATGCAGTTCAGAAACAATCTCGCCAGGAATTATAATCTTTCTCAACAATTTATCATTACCTTTGCCCTCTGTATTTACATTGCCCCTAGTAGACATTTCCTGAGGAAATGTCTCGGGGTACGCCTGTGGTGCTCCATTTACAGAAGGTACACCCTTGGGTGCGAAGTATTCCTCAACTGCCTTTTCAAAATCATACAAATTAACACTCGGATATTTTTCGCTATCTTCTAAAAAAATCCCTGCTCTAACTCTTCTTAATTCAAGCATATGCGCTCCAACTCCCAACTCCTTTCCCAAATCATCAATTAATTTTCTAATATAAGTTCCTCCTTGAACTTCTGCTCTAAACAAAATATTCTTTCCTTCCTTACTTTGGCCAAGCTTTCGTTCGTCATTTTGGCGGACGAGTGAGAATTGTAAATCCGATTCGGACGAAGTAGTTAGAGGCTTTGCCTCGCCCCTTTCAATTAATTCAAACTTCTTAACTTCTCTTTCACGCTCCTGCCTTTTCACCCGTGATTTCACAGGAGGAATTTGTTTTATCACTCCGATAAATTTTTTTTTAATAACTTCTTTAATTTTTTTTAGATCAACATCTTCGTGAATCCTCATTATTCCGATATATTCTTTGTCTTCCCCCAAAAAATAACCTGTAAGTTTGCACCCACGATTCAATGCAATAGGCAAGACTCCTGTAACTTTTGGGTCAAGTGTCCCGAAATGAGAAGTTTTTCTCAAACCCAAACTTTTTCTCACAAAATCAGAAACATTAAAACTCGTTGGACCAGAAGACTTATCAATATTTATTATTCCAAATTCCAAAAGTTCTTTAGTTGTTTTGTTCTTTTTTATTTTTTCTATGTCCATTAAATCTCTCCTCGCAAATATTTTTTTCTCTTCTCTTCCGCAAACTTCTCAATTGCATAACGCAACATTGTCCTCGGCATTTCATTATAATGCTGTTTTAAAAAATTCTCTTCAACTTCTAAATTTCTTTTTCCAACTTCTCGCAACATCCAACCAACTGCTTTGTGAATTAAATCATGTTTGTCATTAAGCAATAATTCAGAAATTGCAAGTGCATCACCAAATTCATCTTTCCTAATAAAATTAAAAGTAGAAACAATCGCAATTCTTCTTTCCCAAAGATTTTCAGAACGAACTAAATTATATAAAATCTTTTTATCACGCTTAAACAAAAAATCCCCAACAATATTTGGCGCACTCAAATCAACCAAGTCCCAGTTATTCACATTCTTCAAATTCTGCAAATAGAAATTAAAAATATTTTCTTTCTCTCCTTCATTTGCTTTTGAATATTTATGAACAAGAATTCTCAACGCACAAGTTCGATACTCGTGAATCTTACTTTTCAAAAATTCCTGTATTTTTGGCAGACTTAAATTAAAATATTTTTTTGCAATGTTTTTTATTTGCTGAGATTTTATCCCAAGAAATACATCCCCTTCTCCATATTCTCCTTTGCCTGTTTTAAAAAATCTCTGGACAATTTCTGCCTGCTCCGGATTTCCGGCTTCCTCAAGTTCTTTAATTAAATTGTTTAACATAATAATTATTTTATCTATAAACTTATATATTTATCTTTGTTGATTAAATTATGTCAATTATAGATATGCAAAAAGAAGCAGATGAATGGATTGGCCAGTTGAAAGTAGGGTATTACAAACCATTGGAGATTTTAGCGCAAATGATGGAGGAAGTAGGAGAATTGTCTAGAGAATTAAATAATCGATATGGTCCTAGAATTAAAAAATCTTAAGAAGATACTGCAGACATTAGCTCTGAAATGACAGACATTCTATTTGCTATTATCTGTTTAGCAAATTCACATAATATTAACCTGGATAAAGCATGGAAAAAACATATGGGTAAGTTAACTAGTCGTGATAAAAATCGGTTTGAGTTGAGGGATTAAATAGATTTAATAAATATGTTTTTTCACGTAATTTTCTAGTCCTGTTTCTACGTCCTCAATCGTTTCTTCAATTTCTGATAACTCTTTAGAATTTCCAATGATTCCTTTTGCTTTGCTATATTCCATTATATCTTTAATTAATTGAGATGGGTGTTCTTTATTCCTAATTATTCTGGTTAAAAATTTTCTTTGACTTGTATTGCTCATTTCTAATTAAGACTTTATAGGTTTTTAAGAATTATTGTATTTTAAAATAACTATTTAGCCAAAGCCTTTCTAACCGGCTGAGTCTTTTGCTTTTTCTTACCACCAACACTTTGCTTCAATTCTTTTGCGGCTGATTTTTCAATTTGTTTCATAACCTCTGCACCAGCTTTTATTTTTGCTGACTCAATATTTTTCTTGCCTTCTGTATTTATATCTTCTCCAGCAAGTTTTTTGCCATCTGTATTTACATCCCCTTCTACAGAGGGTCCACCCTTGGGTGTTGTCTTCTCTTGTTTTTTCTTCTTCCCAACTTCTTCAGCAGCTTTTTCTTTTTTCTCTTCTCTCAATTTCTTAAACTTCAATTTATCAGGATAATTAACAAGTTCAACTCTAACAACATTTCCTTCTTTCACAGCCTTAACTTTAATTTTTACAGGTGGCTTTTTAATTCCCCTAAACCACATCTGTTCATTCAAATATTTATCAATCTTAATTTTTCGCAAGTCCCTATCTTTAACTTTCATATGCTTTGCCAAAAATTCTTTAATTGTCTTAATCGCTTTTGGCGTTTTCTTGTAGCGAGGAACAGCTCTCCCTTTGTATCTAAGTGGAATAATATATTCTCTTTCTACTTTATTGATTTTTTTTTCTTTCTTTTTTGCCATCTATCCAAAATGCGACTTTCTCTGTCGCCTAGGTTTAATATGTAATTTAGTTCTTCTCCACGAACGTCTGTGTTTTGTTATAGTAGACGGATGAACTTTTTTTCCCATACCATATTTTCTAATAACCGCCCAAACAGGCGCCCACTTTGTCTTTCGCGCTTCTTTCGCAAGTTTTGTTTTTTTAGCTTGATTTTTAATACCCATTTTATGGTTGTCTCCTCCATTTGAGTTCAAACACATCAAATGCTCTTTCTAAATTTTTGAATAAATGTTTTTCTCCTTTTTTATAGGCTGATTGAAAAATTAATGAATTATCATATACTACTTTTTTATTAGTTAGTTCTTCTAATTCTACTTCAACGATTGTTTCAAATATAAAATTTGGGCCTAATCCTATTTCTCCACAATCTATTTGATAAGCTCTATATGGCATTTTATTTAATCCCCTCCATAAATTCTTTTCCTTTTGGAGTTAATTGTCTTCCAGGTTTTTTACTTCGAACACCTCTAACAGCTTTTGCAATTTCTGTAAAACCTGCAGCATCTGCTTGCTGAAGAATTGTCCGAATTATTTTTCCCCCAGCTTTTTTGAATTTCTCTGGTTTGTAACCTCTATTTTTCTTAGAACCATACTTTGTTCGCATCCTATTTACTCCAACAATTTCTTTTTTGTAAACTTGTTTTAAAATACTCGCCGCTCTTTTGTGCCAAAAATCCTCGTCGTCAATTGGCCTCTCTTTTGCAGGACCAGATTTCACAAACGCAACCCATTCTGGAGACTCAAACTCAGGAATTTTTTTCAGCGCCTCAGCTAACTTCAAATTATATTCTTGAGCAGGTAATTCATACACGTTTGTCATTTTGTCTTGCTTTACAGCAATAGAATAACTCATAGAGTTATTTAACTAAAAATAAAGAAGAATTTGAGTTTATAATGTTTTCGTTTAAAGTTTTTCCATCTTTAATTTATTCCATCTATCAATATATTCTCTATCATGTCTAAATCTTTTTTCTTCAATCCAATATGCCTTAGTTGCAGCAGCAATAATTGAATCGTGGTTTAATTTAATTCCTTCAAAAAATCTTTCTTCTCTCTCAATGATAGGCATTAAATTTTCAATAATCCTTTTTCCTTCATTTCTATTTGCTAAAGCAACTTCTCTCAAAGTCCCTCTCGGAAACAATAAAACATTTTCAGAATTCAATATATTCATTCCATATCCTTCTAAATCTTGTGGGTCTATTCTTACATCTAATTCAGAATCTTCATAAACTATCTTCCATTCATTATACGGAATCATAGATTCATAATGAAAGATTCCTTTAAATTAATTATTATCTTAGAACATATATTTCATTCCCTTGCCTTTCTCCATTTTTTCAAAACAATCACATACCCAATATTTCTCGCAGTATAATGTTTCCCTAATTTCTCTAAAATTTCATCTGAAATCTTTTTCAATTCTTTTTTATCCCTGCAACAACTTCTCAAAACAGAAATCTTCACATTTGCAAATTTTTTAAAATGATCCTGTAAAGTTTTCAAAAAATTCTCAGTTAAACCTTGCTTCCCTAATTGTATGTTTCCTATTCTTCCCATCTTTTCAAAAACTCCTGAATTTCTTTTTTCTTCACTTTAATTTTTTTAATTTTCTTCACCCCAAAAGTTCCTGTTTTCATTTCAAAACCTTTGTAGATATATCTTCCTTTAAACCTATGCACAATTACATCTGACTTATTTTTCTTCCACTCTTTGCTGAACGCCGCACAGAAAACCGCAGCAACTTTTATATCCCCTATCTTCGCCTTGCCTTTAATATTCACGAAAGGACTTCCAACAGCATCAGTGTGAAAAACTTCTTCATTGTCTTGCACTTGTTCAATAAGTTCCTCATTGTTCGGCGCATTTTTCCCCCCAAAAATCATGGTGTTTTTATCTGTAATCATTTCTCTAAATTTCATGTACCCTTAAAGAAGAATAGTATTTTAAATCTATTTATTTAAACTCTCATTTATAATCCGCAAACATTTTTTTTGATTCGCCCAAGTTAATTTTTTAAAAGCGTCCTTATATTCAACCCATTTAAAATCTGAATGTTCTAAATCATCTAATATTATTTTCTTTTTCTTTACCTCAACAGAGTATAAGTTGTATGTTTGTCCTGCAACTTTTGGTCTATCTAAACATTCTTTTTTATATTTATATTTCCCTGACTCTTTGAATTTTTTCATTTCTAAAATTTTCAATCCTGTTTCTTCCTTCACCTCTCTTTTAACAGCCATTCGAAGAGTTTCATAAATTTTACAACCCCCTTTTGGAAATTCCCAACCTTTCCAATGAAGTTTTCTCTTTAGAATTAAATATTCAATCTTCTTTGTTTTAGAATAAACAACAATAAAAACTGCTCGACGGTATTTCATTCTTCAACTCTTAAAAGTTTAGTAACAATTAAAATTCCAATAATTGAAATAATTGTAATAATTAAAGCACTAATTAATTTTCCCTGAACTGGCGAAGTTAAAGAGATTTTATCTACATATTCTGTAATCACTTCTTTCCATGTTAGCGCAATTAAAAAACCAAACGCTGCAACAATTGCTGTGTTCATTGTTTTTTTTAATTCTTGGTTAAACTTTTTTGCAGCTGTTATAATTTTTACTTTTTCTTTTTTTGTAGGTTGTTTTTTTGTTTTCATTTTAACACCATTTTTTCAAAGCTTCCTCTAATTCAACATGTGTCTTTGCATATTCTTTCAAAGACTTCTTTTTTAACACAGCATCAACAGCTTGACGCATTGCAATTGCCCCCGCTTTTGTTCCAAACTTATGCCCGTGAATTCCCCCACCTGCTTGAATAACTAAATCTTTTCCAAGATTCTTAATCAAAAATGGAACATGTCCTGGATGCAAGCCCCCAGACGAGACACCTAAAACAGATTTCAACCCATTCCAATTTTGCTCTAATCTTTTTTTAGTTTCTTTAACATTTTTCTTTTCAATATCTTCTTTAATTTCTTTAATTTCTTTAATTTTTCCTTCAAGTTTTCCAATTCCAGTTCCAATATGAATCTGGTCAACCCCAATCAGCCTAGCAAAATCAGCAATAACTATCATTGAAATCCCATGTTCAGGATTCCTATCAAAAGCCGCATGCATTGCCCGATGTGCATGAATAGCCATCTTGAAATTCGCCTCCCTCAAAGTTTGCAAAGCAGCCCAACCAGAAGTTAGAATATCAATCATCACATATTTGCCTCCTTGCTTCTCAACCAACTGCGCTCGCTTAATCATCTCTTTAGTCTCTGCAGTAACATTAACAAGATAAGCTTTTTTCTCCCCAGTTTCCTTAGCTGCTTTATCTGCCATATCCAATGTTTTACTCAACCTTTTCTCAAAACTATTAAATTTCTGCGAAGCCAAATTCTCGTCGTCCTTTACAATATCACAACCTCCTTTCCAGGAATCATAAGCACTCTGCGCATGCTCTTCTTCATTCAATCCTAACTTTGGTTTTATAATAGTCCCAATCAAAGGCCTTGATTTTATTTTCATCATTTTTCTTATACCTTCTATCCCATACTTTGGTCCAGCAAAACTTTTCAAAATTGATTTTGGAAAACTCACATCTTCCAGCCGAATCGTCTTGACGGCTTTCATTCCAATAATATTCCCAGCAATAGAAGACAAAATATTCGGAACATTATCTTTCTCAAATAAATCTTGAGGATAAGCAATCTTCACCCAATTTTTTTTAATCGAAAAAACTTTCGCCTTAAGTTTATCAGAAGAACCTTTGTTTTTGACATCTGTCCATGTTCCTACAGAACTTTCTAATGCAACTGTATTCGCTGCTTTTTTCAAAGAAATTTTATTTGGTGTAATTTTAAACAAACAAACCAAATCATTCTTTGGCTTATATTTCAAATTAATGAATTCAAATTTTGTCACCATCTTTATCTTAGAATAGCCTTTATCTTTATAAAACTATTTTAAACTCTTCTCACTCTGCTCCCTTCATCTACATCTTCAACAATAAAACCTTTTTTCTTAATCTTATCTCTTAACTCATCTGATTTTCCAAAATCTTTTTTCTTCCGAGCATCTTCTCTTTCTTTGACTAATTTCTTAATTTCTTCAGGAATTTTAATTTTTTCTATTTTCAATAAATCCAAACCAAAAACTTTATCCATCTTTTTAATTGTCTGAACTTTTCCAACAGCTTTTTTATCCCGAACAAGTTTCCACAAAACTTGCAAAGCCCGAGGCACATTCAAATCATCTTCAATTGCATTTTCAAATTCTTTCAAATATTTTCCATTTAACTTGTTATCGTCTTTAACACTCGAAATAATATTCTTTAATCTTTGATAAGATTCTTTTACAGAATTCATTTCTTTAAAATCAAATCTAATTATTTTTCTATAATGAGTTAACAAACACAAATATCTAAACTCCATTGACAAATAACCTTTTTCTTCTAAGTTTTTCAGACGAATAATTTGCCCAGTTGACTTTGACATTTTTCCTTCTTTAAGATTAAGATGATTATTATGTAACCAATATTTTACCCAAGGTCTTTTTCCAAACGCAGTTTCTGATTGGGCAATCTCATTTATATGGTGAGGGTTCATATTATCAATACCTCCGGTGTGAATATCAAATTGTTTTCCTAAATATTTAGAGGACATTGCAGAACATTCTATGTGCCACCCTGGAAAACCAATCCCCCAAGGAGAATTCCATTCTTGTTGTCTTTCCCCTAGTTTTTCAGAAAATTTCCACAACGCAAAATCTGTCTTATTCTTTTTCTCACCAATCTTTATTCTTTTTCCTGCTTGTAATCCAGAGATATCTATTTTTGCTAATTTTCCATAATTCTTAAATTTAGAAGTGTTAAAATAAATACCATCTGATGTCTTGTAAGTATAATTTTTCTTTTCAATTTTTTTAATTAACGCAACCATTTCTTTAATATAATCTGAGGCCCATGTCCATCTGTTTGGCATAGTCACATTCAACTTCTTTAAATCTTTTTCAAATTCATCGAAATAATAATGAGTTATTTCCTTAGCACTCTTGCCTTCTTTTTTAGCAGCCACTTCAACCTTGTCTTCTCCCTCGTCAGCGTCAGAAGTCAAATGCCCCACATCTGTCACATTAATAATATGTTTAATTTTAAATCCTTCGTATTTTAATGTTCGGTAAAGGATGTCTTCAAAAAGGTATCTTCTCATTCCTCCAATATGCTGATGCCAATAAACAGTAGGACCACACCCATACATTCCAACAAAGTTTTTCCTAATAGGTTTAAACACTTCTTTTTTTCTAGTTAATGTATTATATAATTTTAACATGATAAATATAAGAAAACTTAATTTAAAAATCTAATCAACAAATCGCAGAATTCAATGTCCCTACATGTTTGATATTAATATAAGAGTTATGTGTTTCTTTCTTTACACCCTCTATCCATTCTTCTATTTCAATTTTTAAACTTGTATCAGAAACATCTCTTGGAATATTTAAAAGCAAGACAGTTACTGTCTTTTGTCCTGGGGAAACAGTCCCTTCCCAATCTTCATCCAAAACCCATTCTTTAACAAGATTTATTGGAGTCCCTCCTGTAGCTGTATTTAAACTTTCTATGTTTTTTATTCTTAAATCATAGTCTCTTTGAGAATCTTCATTTATCATACACACAACTTGTCTTCTTCCCCCATCACCTAATGTTGCTTGATGGCCTTCTTCCCCTATACATCTTACACCATAATCTTCAGCATTAAACAAATCCTTTACTTCATTTGTAACACTTTCACTTATTTCTTCAGTAAGTATTATTCCAGAACACATAATAGTTCTAACAAGATACATTCCCATAATTAATACAACCATAAGAATAGCTATAGTAACAATAGTTCCAATACTCATTTCCATCGCACCTGTTTTTTTATTAATCATTTTAAATTATTGGGAAATTTTGCATTTGTTTCTGTATTATTGGAAGAATATATTTTATTATAACCATCAATGATGCTGTTGAAATAAGGACCCCAATTAAATTAAGAATTATTCCAATTTTTCCTAATCTTGTTTTTTTCTTTTTTTGTTGGATTAAACAAAATATAAATCCTACAATTCCAGTTATAATCCCTATTGTCCAAGGACCTAAAAAAATCATTAATAAAAATAAAGGAATTATACCAAGACTTATTATACCTAAGATAAAACCAGAAATCCCTAAAGATTCTTTATTATAAGATTTTTTTTCACCACTCTTTTTTGCCATAAATTGTTTAGTGGTTTTTGTTTTATAAATGTTTTGAAATAAATGGGGATGCGGGGAGTCGAACCCCGGACACCATGATCTTCAGTCATGTGCTCTCCCGCTGAGCTACATCCCCCATAGAAAGAAATAATCGTTCAGTTTTTTAAATGTTGTTAATCACAATAATCTTTATTAATTCTTTATAGAAAATGTGAAATCCTCCAATGCCCTAAAGGGCACGGCGTCCTCTCGTCTTCAATGAAACGCGTGGTGCAACTCTTGATTCTTGATATAAGCATAAGCCCTATCAAAATCACTTTCACACTCAGCACAAAAATGTCCTAGAGGATATCTCTTTCTTAAATTTAGGCAAATCCTAAATAATAAATACGAAGACAAACTCTTGATGATTTACATTAACTTCGCATCCGACATTGTCCGAGAGCAATCAACAATCATGTGGCTATGCTCGTCGAGAACCTTCAAAATAATAATTTCAATCTTATGTTTTTTGTAAGCTTCCTCAATTGCAACCTTGCAATAAACTTTCAGTTTCTCTTTTCGCATCATTTTGTAGCGATACTTCGTCGTTATCTGAATTGTCTTCAGGTTGTTGCCGACGCTGTGGTTATAGTGTTTGTACATTTTTCCTCCGAAAAGTTTAATTAGAAGCAAAGCTACAGCTACATTAGGTATTCAATGAGCTACGCCAAGCTCATTCATATTAATCAATTAAAATAGAAAAATGTTGGGCTACTGGCTAAAGCCAGTAGATATCATCGGAGAATTTATCTAAATAAAATTTTCAGTCAATAAAAACATATAAAAAGGTTTGTTCTCTAACTTTTTTATTAAATAATTAAGAGGAAATATTAAATGAAAAAAAATATTTGCACGCGACTTTGAGAAGGGTTATAAAGGGAAATCTGGGTTAGTTGCGGTTGCCCTTTGTGCGATTTTCGTCGGGAGTTATAAAAAAGTCGCTAACCGGAACAGGAAGGGAAGGAGTGTGCGAGCGATTTCGTGGTAGGCAGTAAATTAAAATATCAATCGCCGTGCGAGGTCGGGAGTTTAGGAAACCGCTTAGGTTTCCTTCATAAGTCAGGAATAGGCCAGATTCTGTTGTTCGCTGAATCTTATTCAGACCAAACATGTTAACATTCAACTATGCGTCTTTGAGACTTGCACTGACTGAGATGCGCGTTTCATCAAATCCTTATCGTCGACGTTTCCCGCAAGGTTCATTACTCTCGTTCGAAACTGAAATTTCAAACGACGGCTCGGAGTTTCCCTCGAACCAAGATAAGGCTGTGGCGTTTCTGTAACAGAGCTTTGCTTCACAACAATCGGGATTTCCCCGACAGTCTTTATAGTGTCCGGACCTTCCGCAGAACTTAAAAATCATATTTTGAATTCTTGATAATTTAATATCAAAGTCCCGAAGTTAACTACCAGACTTACAAAAATACTTCGAAGAAAGAGTTTTTAAGGTTTATTGTTTAAAAATATTTATGGATTATCATGCAAAAGAGGTTAAAGAAATTTTTAAAGAATTAAAAACTTCTGAAAAAGGATTGACTCAAAAACAAGCAAAAATCAGATTAGCAAAAACAGGATTAAACGAAATATCTAAAAAAAAGAAAACTTCTCAAACTTTAATTTTCCTTAAACAATTTAATAGCCCTTTAATTTACATTCTGTTTGTCGCCATGATTATTTCTTTTATTTTTGATCATATTATTGATGCGTATGTTATCTTAGCTGTTGTTTTAATTAATGCTATCATCGGTTTTGTTCAAGAAAGAAAAGCAGAAAGAGCAATCGACGCCTTAAAAAAACTCGTGGTATCTTATGCAAAAGTTTACAGGGACGATAAACTTTTAAAAATTCCTTCTAAGGAAATTGTTCTTGGAGAGATCATTTTATTAGAAGAAGGAGACAAGATTCCAGCAGATGCTCGTCTTTTTGAAATAAAGAACTTTAGAACACAAGAATCATCATTAACAGGCGAATCATTTCCTGAAGAAAAAAATTTGAAAATTCTTGATAAATCCATTGTTTTATCAGATAGAAAAAATATGGTGTTCATGAGTACTCTTGTTGTTTCTGGACAAGCAAAAGCAATTGTCGTAGCAACCTCAGATAAAACAGCGATAGGCGAAGTAGCAGAATCAATTCAAGAAATAGTCCAGCCAAAAATGCACTTCAACAAAAAAGTAAATCAACTCGCTATGCAAATGGCAATTTTTGCAGGGATTGGAGCAGCATTAACATTTATTATAGGATATTTTTTTAATAAATTAGAATTCTTTGAAATATTCTTATTCACAATCGCTTCACTTGTTTCAGGAATTCCCGAGGGCTTGCCGGCGGTTTTAATTATTGTTTTAGCAATAGGGGCGAGACGCATGGCAAAGAGGAATGCAGTTATAAGGCATCTCCCTGCTGTAGAAACCCTCGGTGTTGCAACAATAATAGCAACAGATAAAACAGGAACACTAACGCAGAATTCAATTACTGTCGAAAAAATAATAACGCCCGACGCTGAATTAAGCATAACCGGCAATGGTTGGGAACCCATAGGAAGATTCTTCCAAAATAAAATTGCAATCAACCCTTTGAAAATATCTTCTATACAAAAAGTATTATCTATTTCTGCACTTTGTAATAAAGGAAATCTCTTAAGAAAAAATGGGGATTATGAAATTGTTGGAGACCCAACAGAAGTTGCATTAATTGTCCTAGCAAAAAAAGCAGGCATGGACAAACAAAAATTATCCGAGGAAATTATAGATGATTTCGCATTTAGTTCAGATTTAAAATTCAGGGCAAGTTTAATTAAAACACCTCAAAATAAAAAACAACTTTATTCTGTTGGGGCTTTTGAAACAATCTTAAAAAATTCTACTTATTTTATTAAATCAAATAAAAAAATAAAATTAGATAATAAAACAAAAGAAAAATTTTTAAAAGATGCAGAGACGTTGGCAAAGAAAGGAATGAGAGTTTTAGCATTAGCCTACAAGGATTTACCTAATTTGACAAATTCTGTTTCTAAAGAGATGGTCCATAATTTAGTTTTTGTAGGGCTCGTTGGAATGAAAGACCCCCCAAGGCCTCAGATAAAAAAATCTATTGAAAAAGCAAGAAATGCCGGGATAAGAATAATTATGAAAACAGGAGACCATAAAGAAACAGCTATTGCAATCGCAAAAGAAATTGGTTTGGCAACAGGAAATGTAAAAGCCCTAACTGAAAATGATTTAGAAGGTTTATCTAAGAATGAATTTAATGATGCTATAAAAAATACAGACATTTTTGCGCGAGTAACTCCAAAAATGAAATCAAGGATTGTCCAATCTTTACAAGAGCAAGGAGAAATTGTTGCTATGACTGGCGACGGTATTAATGATGCTATTGCATTAAAAAGAGCAGACATAGGAATTGCCATGGGAATTATTGGAACCGATGTTGCAAGAGAATCAAGCGAAATTATTTTGGCCGATGATAATTTCACGTCAATAATAAATGCAATTGAAGAAGGTAGAATTGTTTTTCAAAATATAAGGCAAACAAGTTTTTTTCTTGTAACAACAAGTGTTGCTGAGGATGTCACAATTATTTCCTCTATGGCGATGGGATTTCCATTACCAATGCTCCCAATTCAGTTACTTTATTTGAATCTAGTTACAGGAGGAGTAGTTGATGTTGCTCTTGCTATGGAACCTGGCCATCATGATGTTTTAAATCAATCGCCAAGAGATAAAAACGAAAAAATTCTAAATAAAGAGTTAATGCCTTTTCTAATTTTAATGTCAGGATTAATGGTTTTAGGAACAATCCCTCTCTTTAAATATTTCCTCCCTGATTTAGAAAAAGCCAGAACAGTTGCATTTGTTTCAATGTCTATGTTTCAATTGTTCAACGTATTAAACATGCGTTCTTTGAAAAAGTCTTTATTTAAGATAGGAATCTTTTCAAACAAGTGGGTAACTTGGGGTTTAATAGTCACTTTATTAGCGATGCTGGCTGTAATTTATTTGCCTTTCCTTCAAAATATTTTTCAATTTGTTCCATTGAGTTTAAAAGAATTTCTAATAATAAGTTTAATAGCATCGTCAGTGTTTATTGTTGGAGAAATTTACAAGTTTGTAAGATATAGAAATAATTAAAAACCATTTTTTCTTTTTTATTTTATGAACAAGAAATTAGTAATATTTATAACCCTAATAATCTTAATTTTAGTAATAGGTGCATATAAAATGAATAGTTCAATAAAGGTAAAACTTGAAACAAATTACGGAGATATTGTAATTAATCTTTATAGTGATATGCCTATAACTTCTGGAAACTTTAAAAAATTAGTTGAAGAAGGTTTTTACAAAGAGATTTTATTCCATAGAATAATTGATGATTTTATGATTCAGGCAGGAGACCCTCTAACAAAAGATTCAACTAAAAAAGAACTTTGGGGAACAGGCGGGTCGAATAATATTCAAGACGAATTTACCCACGCTGGCGGAAATAAAAATAGCAGAGGAACAATTTCTATGGCAAACTCAGGCCCAAACACTGGCTCAAGCCAGTTTTTTATAAATTTAGTTAATAATAATTTTCTTGACACAAAACATCCTGCGTTTGGGAAAGTAATTGAAGGCATGGATATCGTCGACAAAATTGCAAATGTTCAGAAAGATGCAAACAACAGACCTTTAGAAGAGGTCAAAATAATTAAAGCAAGTATTTTATAATGAAAAATAAAATAAGGGATAAGAAATGGAAATTCGGGTTCTTAGGTTTTTTAGGATTACTTGGATTCTTAGGATTTATTTCAAGTAATTGGAATTTTCTCAACTTCCTGCATTTTCTTAATTTTTTTCATTTTTTGAAATTGAGGAAGTAGAAAGGTTTTTTAGGATTGGTTTATTTTGGGAAGGATAGGAGGGGAGAAAGGGAAAATTTTTAAACCCAAAATTTTTAAACTCATCTTTCTTTAATATAAAATGAAAAAGAGTGTGATAATTTTACTTGTAGTAGTCTTACTAATTTTTCCATTAGTTCAAGCCCAAACATATTCCGGATTAAACCGATTTGCCGACGACGTAAAATTAGTTTTTTCAGGCGGAGACAATAAAGTTAATCTTGCTTTAGAAATAAGAGAAAAAGAAGTAAACTCTGCAATAGAAAATTTTCAAAATCAAGGAGAAAACAAAGCAATTAAAAATTTAGAAAGAGCAAAAAAGAAACTTCAGATTGTGCAAGAAAAAGTTTCATTAGAAACTTCAGAAGAAATTCAAACAAGTGTTGATGAAATCATAGATAAAATAAATGAAGAAAATGATTTACCAGATGAATTTGACGATTACATTTTAGAAGAAGAAAAAACACAACTTACTGCAGAACTTACTGAAAAAACTTTTGAGTATTGCACAGAACTTGCAAAAGAGGATTTTGCTTTAATGCTAAAAGAAGAAGAATGTAATCCTGAAACTGCTCCTCCTGGACTTGAAAAAGAATTAGAAAAATTAAAAGATCTTCAATTAAGAATGTTTGTTCAATTAATGTTAGAAATTAGAAGTTGTATGGATGACCCTGGGACTTGTAATTGCGAGGCTAATGTTGATGTTGAGCAAAAAGCAAAATGCGAAAAAATGGTTGCTTTAGCACTTAAGTGTGAGTATAAAGAAGACGAAACTTCTTGTAATGAATTAAAAGCTATGGAACCTAAAAAAGGAGATAATTTTGCAGAAAGTTTTGTTCCTGATTATTTAATGAATTTATTTAGAGAAAAAGAGAAGAGTATGATGGATTATGATTCACAACCTTCAGACGGAGTTCCTGAAGAATGTTGGGATTATAATGAGAAACCAGAATGTAGACAATATGATCATTTAAAGGAGACAAAAGACGATTGGGATGAATATGGAAACTTTATAGGAAAAAGACCCCAAAAGAAAGAACCAACAATGCAAGAATCAGTTCCAGAATGTTTTGATGAGAATAATAATTTCTTAGAAGAAAAATGTGGTAAAATTAAGGTTGTTAGAAATGAAGAAGGATTAGTTAATTACCTAATTGAAAAAGAAATTGATGGTATTATAACTGATTTTGAAAATAAATCAGCACAACATAGCTACGCTCAGGGAACTTCTGCTAATGGGACAATTGTAGATGTGGTAAAGGTAGATGAGGTTTGGACTGTGGATGAAGGAGAATGGACAGTAAGCAATAAAGCAAAAGAAATAAAACAAGATATGAATCAAATTCAAATTCAAATTGTAGCGAGAACTTATGCTCCTGGAACAGGTCCTGGAGAACCTGGAGTTGTTGATGGAGATGGTGGAGTTGTTATAGATGGGGATAAACAAGGAACTGTAACAAATGGTGATAGAGGAAATGTAATTGACAATGATGTTGCAACTGTTGTAGATGGAGATGGGCAAGATGTTGCAATTAATAATGATGTAGCAACAGGTGATAATTCGGGTAGCAATGATGTTGCAGGAGTTGATCCAGGACCAGATGGAATTATTGGAGTTGTTGATAGTGGTGGAGGAGAGCCAGGGGTTGTTGACGAAGATTAAAATGAAAAAAGAAAATAAAAAATCTTTAAAAGAAATTGGGGTTTGGACTGTTACTTGTTGGATATCTGCGGGTTTAGCAGTATTAATGTCTGTTTTTTCAGCAGTTGTAACAATTAAAGCAGGACAAATATTAATCGGACTTCTTTTCTTTATTCCTGGAATTTTTGCAGCTGTTCCAAAAAAATATCTTAGAATTAGCAGAGCATTAAAAGTGATTATCTTTATCGTAGTTTATTTTACTCTTATAATCATCAGTGGGCTTAATGCTCCTGAAATAGAACAACAATATGAATATTATAATTTAGAACAGCCATTTGATTTAACATTTGGAGAGAATATTTTTTCAATGAAGATAGATAATATTACTAAAGAGACTCAAATGATGGTTGACGATGAGAAAAGAACAACCCCCGGAATTTTTCTTCTCGTGCATGGTTCTGTTACTAATTTAGGGAAAATCGCCACTGACTTTGGTTTTTATTCAGAATTGAAAGACAATCAAAATAACTCATATTCTATTATTTCGTTTCAGTTTGATAAGGGGGGTTTGCAACCCAATTTAGAAAAAAATTTCTTTAATGTTTTTGAAATGCCTAAAGATGCTTCTGGATTGAATTATATTGTCAAGGACGAAACAAATATTATTAAGGTAATCAATTTGGAAAAATGAAAAACCCAAAAGTCGTTTTCTTTTCTTTACTCGCTTTAGGATTTCTCGCTCTAACTTTTTTAGTTGATTGGTTATTTATTATCGGTGCAGTAATCTTAATGATTCTAAATCAGAAAGAATTAATGAAGAAATAAAATTAGAATCAAGCAATTAATCACAATAATATATATAAATAAATAGGTTCATCTTTAGTTATGTCAAAAAAAGAAACATTTTCTTGGGGGAGATATCTTGGCGTGTAATTTTTGTAAACATTATTGAGAATTTTTATGTGGAGTTGGAGGAGAGGAGTATGGTTGTATGAGCGAAAAAAGCCAATATAGAGATTCAAAAAAAGTTGGGTTAAGAGGGATGTCTCTTGAATGGAATCAAGAGTTGGTTGGTTGTAAAGAAGGATTTGAACATAATGGGAAAAAAATATCTGCAGAAGTTTATCAATTGATACCAGAGAAGAGCATTTTAAGAAATTTAAATCCAGAAGAAATTATTGTAGATTACAATAACACATTAGATTTAACACCAAGATGAAGTAAAAATCAAGTATCTAGCCGATTTCCATTTATGAGATAGAATAAAAAGAATTAATGAAGAAATAAATAAAATAAAAAATTAAAAAAAAATAAACTATCTTATTTAGAATCGTCTTTGCTGACTAAAATTTCTTCGAGGTCCGTCCCTGTTTGGAGATGGCCTTCGAGGTTTGTCTGCGTCAAATGGCTGTGCTTCATTAACTTTAAGATTTCTTCCTTCAATTTCTTTGTCATTCATTTCAGAAATTGCTTTCTTTGCACTCTCGTCATCTTTAAAGGTTACAAAACCGAATCCTTTTGACCTGCCTGAATGCTTATCTGAAATAACAGTTGCTTCTTCAATCTCACCATAAGATGAGAAAAGCTCTGTCAACTTCGCGTGATCAACACTCCAAGGCAAATTGCCTACATATACTTTCATATTATTTTCCTCCTTGCATCTATATCTTAGAAATAGTTTTCTATCCTAAGTCTAAAATAAGACTTGAGAATTCCTTTTAAATCTTTGGTTTTAGAAAAAACAATAGAAACATTTAAATACATCTTACCATTATCTATGTGTATGGATATTAGTAAGAAAGACTTATTGAGAATCAATCATGGATTCGGAGGAAACCTAAGAAGCGACTCTAGTCTTGATTTTGCATTTGAAAAATTAGAAGATAAAAAACTTGGAGATTACAAGAAATTATCTTATTTGTTAAGAGCAATTTTAGTTGACCATCCGTTCTCAGACGGAAACAAAAGAACAGCAATGTTCATATGCTTTGCTTTTGCAAAAGAAAACAAAAAGCAAGTTGAAAGGGATTTGCTAATCCACCATATACTTTCAATAGCAAAAAATAATATTCAAGAAATAAGAAACATTGAGTGGAGATTAAAAAATGCAATCAAATGAAATCAAACAAATTTTGAAAGAGAACAAAGAAGCTTTTGAAATCCTCGAAAACTACGACAAAACTCATG
>Ga0222667_1000287_pt1 | contig 25975 bp, 29 predicted proteins | sample AntAcemetagen657_FD_179854 | JGI IMG/M metagenome (GOLD analysis project Ga0222667, IMG submission 179854) | Saline water microbial communities from Ace Lake, Antarctica - #657 | ecosystem: Environmental > Aquatic > Non-marine Saline and Alkaline > Saline | place: Antarctica: Ace Lake... | reverse complement strand
CAGACAATGGACGATAGACGGTAGACAAAAACAGGATTAAGACGCTCGCTATTAACAAATTGACGGCGAGCTCTAAGGATTAAGTAAAAAACAACAAATACAGACAATCCTTAGAAGCTCCGGGATTAATTCACACTTATCAGTTATGAGCGCTTTGCTTCATAACTGATGTGTTCATTAATAAACACTATTGACATATAAATTAAAGTATGTTAAATTATGTACTTATTGGTTTTTTGAATATTCCCCTCTCATTCTTAGAAAGCAAAGAATGGGGATTAATTCGCATAGCAACTTACGAGCGCTTCACTCCATAAGTTGCGTGCTCATTAACAAAGAGAGACAAACAATGTCAAGAGTATGTTATATATGTAATAAAGGAACAACGGCCGGCCGCTGTATTACAAGGCGCGGTAAAGCTAAAAAAGCAGGCGGTATCGGCCTTAACATAACCGGTATAACTAAGAGAACTTTTAAGCCTAATCTACAAAAAGTTAAGATTGAAGAAAATGGCCAAAATAAAAGAGTTCTAGTCTGCGCTAAATGTATTAAAGCCGGTAAAATTAAAAAAGCTATCTAATTAATTCCCTTCTATAAACATGAAGGGATTTAATTTAATATCAAAAGCAATAATATCCCTATTAAAGACAATATAGTCTATTGACAAACGCGAGTGCATAGTATATGATTATATTGTAAGTAATAAAGTGATCTTTGAGGTGTGAGTTAATATAAATTTGTTATGGCCCTAGTTTCGAGGTCCTGCCCTCCCCCCTAAAAAAACTAGGGCTGCTTTTTGCCCTTCTTAGGTATTCAGGCAGAAAAGAGTTCAGCAAGCTCATTCTCGCCGCGCATAGTAAGTGTTTTCAATATTAGCTTCTGCCATTTAGGCGGCGCACTCTTATAGGCTTTTTGAAGATCTTTAGTCTCCTTATTTCTTATAAGAGCTTTAAGAAGATCAATTGCAGCATTTGCATCCTTATCTGCTTTATAAGCATCCTTTCTCTTTTGAGAAACAATCAACTTATGCAAAGCATAATATGCTGGATGAGGCAGTTTGAGAGTCATAGTGCCAACCACTACTTTAATAGTCTTATCTGTAAGAAAATTTAGATATCTTAGCGCCTGCGCATTTACAGCCAGCTTATCCAATTTATAAGGCTTTGTTGTCCCTCTGCCCAGTTCAGGCACTAGAAATTCAATGATTAAATCAGGGTGCTCAAGTGCCATATAACCCTGGATACCTCTAAAACCCACAACAAAACCATCACCTTTAAGCAATTCAGGTATATCTACTTTTTTCTTTATTTTTAAAGGATTAGGAATTAATAGGTCAATATCACGCGTTCTTATTGAGGGTCTATATGTGATATTGGAAAAATAGTCTTTATAAAAAACAAGAGCCCAACTGCCTATCAAGATTATGTCTTTTAATAATCCAGCTTTATGAAATTTCGCTAAAACCTTGATACATAGATTATATTGTTTTTTCTCCACGTAAGGTTCCCCTTAAAAATTTAATCTGTTTTTTACTTCTGGATAATAGATTTCTGTACTTTGCTCTTAAAACTTTAACTTCTTCATTTTTTTTTACTTCTGCTTTAGATGCCTTGCCTCTGTACTCAAACTTCACCCTTCCATCTACCCTTGATACTAGATAATAATAGTAGTGGTCTTTTATCTTCTTTCTAACTAAACTACCTATGGGTAATTTAGAAAGCTCTCTTTCATAACTTTCTTTCATATGAAGAGAATTATTAAGTTCTTCTCTTAAGATTCCTTTTATGGGTTGCATCTTATCTCACCTTTTATTAATTAATAGTTACCATACAACTTACACTATAGTATACATTGTATGGTAACTAATGTCAAATAAAAAAATTACCACACAAATTAACTACATTGTATGGTAACTTCTCTTAAATAAATATATTATTCAATTCACGCTAATTATTTACTTATAACTAATGTTTCTAAAATATCATCAAAAGCAATTACATCAGCCTCAAAGGACTCTCCTGTCTTAGAATTAAGGATAATCCCATAAAGATACTTATCAGTTACAAGATAAATCCTCTTCTGAAAGAAGGTAATCCCCCTTTGGGAGAATTCATCAACCATCTGATAGGCGTCATATCCTTTTAAATCCACAGGGCCCTTCTCTATTAATCCAAAGGTGACTTCTTTATTAGCCTGCATATTAGAGATATCAATTTCAACCGCCTCTTTGGCCATAAAAGCCATAGAGTTGTTTTGAGCTAAAAAGACAATATTTGTATTAAAATCATCTGAGAAAAACTGGACTAAAAATACATGAGGACCTAACTCATTTTGTTTAAGTTCTTTCATGGTCCAATTTTCAGGAACTGTTAGTGAACATCCGGTTTCCTCATTTTTAAATTCAGTTCCGGAAATCTTAGATGTATTCTCTGAAGAACACGATACTAACATCATTCCTATAAAAACAACAGAAATAACAACTAAAAAAACTTTAGACTTCATAAAATCACTCCTTTGTAAAATATTTGGAGTTATAACCATAAGACTTTGTAGGAATAGCATTAAAGAGTCTCTTTATTTCGCCATACCCTTCCTTTGGTTCTCTATAGCCGGTAACTATACCCCAGTGCTCTTCTATATGACGGTCAAGAACATCAGGACGTCCCGCCTTCCACCAGCCATCAGACCACTGAAATATAAATATACCAGCGACATGCTCACCTATTACCTGGATTTGTTTTCTTAAAACATCAGCCTGAGTTTCTTTTCTGGATTTTGAAGTTACATAAGTGCTGTAGCCTGTTTCTAAAATAACAACCGGTTTTTTATAATCTTTTGAAAAGTCAACTAACTCTTTAACCATCTTCTTGGCCTTTTCATCCGAAATCCAGCGGCCATGACCACCTATATAAGCATTGACCCCGATAACATCAAGAAAATCAAATCCTAAATCATAACCTTCATGACCGAGCATATTCGAGCCAGTGATTAAATGCTCTTTATCAAGCTCTTTAACTTCCATATATATTTCACGCATAAAATTATTTACAGTCTCAAAGCCATAGCGATTAACCACATTTCCGCTTCTGCCCCAACTAAAAGGCGCATCATTCCAAAGACTCCACATTAAAATAGCCGGATGATCCATATGCTTTTGAGCATGCAGCTTGGCTTCCATAAGAAGGTTTTTTAATTCTTCGGGAGATTCGTAATTAGTTTCACTATTAGGATAGACGATATTTTCTATGACATATATTCCATGTGCATAGGCCATATCTAAAAGTTCTATAGGGATTGGTTCGTAGGTCCTGATGCAGTTTATTCCAGCGGCCTCCATCATCTCAAAATCTTTCTCGAAAACCTCATTTGGTATCTGACCGTAACCGTTCATCCCGCCTGGTACTTTAGGATAATTTATCCCATACGCCATACCTTTAATAAAAAAGAGCGAGCCGTCAACATATATACGCTCCTCAATAGCACATATGCGTGAGAGCTCTTTAGTTTCCTTTTCTTCGGGGACCCTTACAACATTAACTTCTTTTTCCTCAACTACCGGTTCTCTAAGGGCAGCTTTTTCAATTACTGTGCCAGTCTTTTGCCTCTCATCAGCCAAGTGTTTCCATTTTTCAATTAACTCTTCATTATCTTCTGTAAAATCTTTCTCAATCTTCTCGATGTCGTTATAGCAAATAGTTGTATGGCCTATACTAATACGCACAATAAGCCCTTCATCAATTTCACATTCGACAATACCTTCAACAACTTGACCGTTTTTTAAAAATATTGTATCAGCGCTCGCACTCTTTAAAAATAGAGAAATACACAGAAACATTAGAATGCATATAGTCCTCTTCATTAAAGGTCCCTTTCATAATTTTTTTAAATGACAAAATATAACTATTCACCAAATGTAATAGCTACATATGAATTTGTAATTGTAGCAAATGAATCTGTATCTCCCGGTGCACCATTAGGATTGTAGCTGTTTAGGTCAGCTATCTGACCTTCGTTATCTGCTCCAACTAAATCAAAGACATCAGGATCAACTCCATCTTCATCTAGAGTTGGTTCATCTGAACCGCCAGCATGCCATTCATCTGCTTCTTCATAAACTTCTCTGGAGAGATCTTGGTCTTGCAGACCAACACCGACTATAAATCTCCAAGTCTTACCTCTGGGATCCCCTATAATATCATAAGGTAAAGATATTTCCATGGCATACCAGCTAGCATCAGCAACTTTAAAACCGGGAACGGGTTTGTCATCACCTTCAACATAAGCAATTAGCTCGCCCTTGCCATCCCACAATCTGCCTTTATAAGTACTGGCTACCGCAACAACAAAATCACAAGCCAGTTCATCTGCTACCTTCATTTCAGCAAAAGTTCCATTATATGTATTAAATTCATCTATATCACCCTGAGCTAACACGACACCGCCTTCTTTTCCGCCGGCAGCACCATCAGTATCTATACCGATAATTCTATAAGGTACCCACCAGTCATTAGGGCGTGAACATTTTATCATAAAATATATTTTCTTATCATCATAAGTTACTCTAAATTCTCTGATGTCAGCACCCTTTTGGAGTTTTTTATCCAGTGGATAAACATAATTACCGGCACCTACATCATCTTTTTTTGCATCTCTCCAGATAAACTCACCCTTATCAACACAAGCTGTGTTGTCTTTTAAAGGCGGTAAGCCGACCCAGTCAACTATATTCTTATCAACCTTAACAGAATGTCCTTTTTCAATTACATACACCTGCTCATCGCATATGGCATTCGGCGCATACATTGCTACAACTGCCAGCGCCAATAATATAAGCATTAATTTTTTCATCACTTCCTCCTTTTATTGTTCTAAAGTTACTGCAAATATATGAACTTTGGGATTTACCGGAAATCTTATAGCTCTGAGTGTCTTCGTTTTATCAAGCTCGGCTTCGATTACATAAATCCCGACAGATGGTTTTTTCTTTGCTCCCAATTCATGGTGATACGGAAACATAAATGCTTTCTCTTCATTGAAGTTGTTGTTTCCCACCCACCAGTCTGAAAGACCGATAAATTCTTTCTGACTGCTGCCGTCTTTATAATCAAAACGGAACTCATGCATTTCATTTCCATTATGCATAACCGCAATCATATAGACCTTGGAGTAATTACCCTGTTTGACCTGAACCAGCTGACCGGCACATTCCATATTGTTTTTCTGCTCGTCGGATTTATCTCCGAACTGGAACTTAACCGGCACTTTACCATTATGGATATAGGTTGTATTTGAATCAGGAAAGTATTCAGCCGGGAAATTATAAAAATCATCGGCGTCTCTGGCATTATCCTGCCATGAAATCCAGTCATAATTCATTGGCAGGTCTACAGAAGTAAATTCTTCTTTATCAACTTTCAGATTAATATCGAAAACACGCTCGTTATTTCCTGAATCAACCACCTTAACATTTATTTTTACTTCATCATTAGTTTTATAGCTAGACGTATCTATTAAAGTTGTATAGTAATCAAAACCTTGTGCGTCCATCAGCTTATAATCATCACTATTAACTTTATAGTAAACTTCTTTAACTCCCCTATCATCAGTTGCATGAACCACTAGAGGCATGGTTTCGGCTATAAAACCACCACTTGCCACATTGAATTCAGCTTCTGGATTTTCATCAATATTATCCACTAAGAAACTGTATTCCTTTGAGATAGTCAAGCCATCTCTTTGTTTGGCTTTGATGAAGAGAGTGTGCATGCCCTCTTTTATTTTTGTGGTATCAACCTTAACAACCTTTTCTATTTCACTCGCTAACGGTGTATCCAGTTGGTTTTCATCTAAGGATACGCTAATTGAGCTTATATTTTTGCCATCGGTTATCCTATAGGTGAATTCTATTTCACCTTCAGTATGTGCGCCGCTAGATGGGCCAAGGATAGCTACATTCATTTCACCGCGCCTAGCTCCATAAAGACGCTGTAAGACATAATAAACCGGCTTAAAGACTTTTCTCTGCCAACCGATAACGCCCATTGTCTGAGGCTCACTAATCATTGTATGCCAGTTAAAGGCACACCACCATGTAACTCCGCAGACAAAATCTTTCTCTTTTGCGGCATCATAGGTATCCATAGCCACTTCAACCTGATTAGTAGAATTAGATAAGTCCTGCTCACTCCAGATTCCAAACTCTGTTATTAAAATAGGTTTATCCGGCATGAATTCATGCATCGCATCTAAAGCAACTGAAGTATCCTCATAATAATCCTGACCATAAAAAATACCATAATATGAGGTGATACCGATTAAATCACAGACTGCATGAGTTGAGTCTTTAGCATCGCTACCGGAAGCTGACTGCACAACCAGACGTGTACCATCAATTAAATAAGCTTCATCATAGAGATCCTTTATAAAGTCAGCTCTTTCTTTAGTAGCACCACATTCATTACAGGTGCTCCAGAAAGCTATAGAAGGACTATTATAATCTCTATAGATCATTTCCAGCCACATCTGTTTGGCAATTTTTCTTTCGTTGCGATGTAATTCAAATTCTTCAGAACCGAACCAGAAAACTGGTATTTCTTCCCAAATCAAAAGACCTACTCTATCAGCTAAAATATATGTTGCTGGATGATTGGGATAATGAGCTGTCCTTAAGAAATTAGCATTAATTTCTTTTAAAAGGAGCATATCTCTATATATGCCTCTTATACCATCATAAGATTCACCCCCACTAGCTCCGGGGTAAACTTCATGGCGGGCAAAACCTCTTAAAAAGATAGGCTCTTTATTAAAGAGAAGCTTACATTCTTTGGAATCAACCTTTATTTCTTTGATACCGAACTGCGTATAAAATTCATCTAAAATCTTAGCGCCCTTCTTCACCCTGACACCTAAACTATAAAGCTTAGGATTTTCAGGACTCCAAAGCTCACTCTTAGTCATGGGAACTTTTACTTCAACTACCCCAACTTCGAAAGGCTTTAGTTTCAGGGGAGAATCAGTATCTATTTCAGCCACCTTACGATGGAAGTCGGTAATCTTTTTAGTATCCATCTCTAAGACATTAGATTCGTTAATGTTGGTTTCATAAACAGCTATATTAACTGAAACAGTATTAGTCATATTGGAATAATTATAAAGAACAACCTTAGCAACAACCTCCACCTGTTCTTCAGAGGGCAGTTTACAAGTTACATCAGCCCTGGCAATATTTACATTAGGACTTGCCTCTATGTAAACATCACGGGTAATTCCTCCATAATTCCACCAGTCGCAGGTTTTATAAGGAATTATATCCTTATTATTTCGAGGAGCTTCACCCGGAACTTTTTTCATAGTCAGCCAGGGAATATTATCTACTCTAATTGCTATCTGATTATCCGCACCATAAGCTAAATACTGAGTCACATCAAAACTAAAAGGCGTATAGCCTCCCTCATGATTTCCGACCCACTTACCGTTAATCCAGACATCAGTAACGTAATTGGCGCCTTCAAAGTTAATCTTTACAAACTTTCCCTTATAAGAGGCTGGAACCTTAAATGTCTTTCTGTACCAGGCTCCATTCTGATACCTATCTGGAGGAGGATTTTCAATTCCGGGTATTTGCATATCCACCCAGGAAGAATCGTTATAATCTTTCTTATAACGGCCATGAGATTCATCTTCAACTTTAATAATAGTTTGATCATTTCTCTCTTTGAGAGAAAGCTCATGATCTGCCTCAATTCTTTCTTTCTTCCAAACTCCAGCTAAATCGAGATAATCATGCATCTGACTTTTCTCATAGCCCGAGAAAGGAATATCGTTAATGAAAGGTACTAAGGCATCATCAACTTTTTTCACTGTAAAAGTCGGAGTGACTATTACATCTTCATAAATTACTTCTGTTTTCACCAAAGGAGCCTGTTTGGCAATATTACGCTTAACGTAAAAATAAATCGCTGGAATGAATGCCAAAGCTAAACAAATTAAGGCCACAATGACAATAACTACAATACCGCGTTTCTTGGGCATAAAGCCGTTATCCTTTCTATTTAATAACAGCCAGTGTCAAGGATTTGTTTATACATTTGTTTATATACATAGTTCATTGCCAAGGCTGGCAAGACTAGCAATATACAAGTATACACTATTATAATGGTGTTAAGAATGCCTTTTTTTCTTTGACTCAAGGCGGGATTTTTATAAATTAAAGGTATCATAAAAGGCCCAATGAAAATTATTCCCAGGTAAAGCGACCAAGATTGATAATACCAGGGTAACTGCCCATTATCTTTAAGAAAATTACCGCAAAAGCGGCAATAAGCATCTTGATCATCTATAACTTGTCCACACTTAGTACAGACCATTATTCAATATCCCCCGCTTTCTTAAGAGCTATCTTGGTACAAATAGGCCCAACAAGCTCATAGAAAACAGTAGTTAAAACTATGGTTGAGAAAATTATACTACCAACACTTATCCCATTAATTTCATTTGTAAATGTTGATTTAGCTATTAAGGCCAGACCTAAAGCTACACCAGCCTGAGGAGCCAGACCTAAACCAATAAACTTTTTAACACTATCTTGTGCTTTAGCTGCATGAGCTCCCAATGAAGCTCCAATCATTTCACCCGGCAGTCTACTAAAGACATATATTAACCCTAATACTCCAATAACACCCAAGAAACTAGCATCATTAATCACTAAGTTAACGCCGGCTAGCACAAAGAATAATAAATAAAATGGCGAATCAACTGATCTAAGAGCATCAAAAAACTTAAAACTGGTCTTATTTATATTAACTAACACTGCAGCCAAAAACATATTAGCTAAAAGAACTGATAATCCAAATTGAATTGCTAAGCCTGCAGTTAAAAGAATAAAACCTAAGGTATAGATTAATAAATCAGATGAATTAGTTATAAACTTAGAGACTTTAGATAGAATAAGCGCTAAAACTCCACCTAAAATAAGAGCGCCCACTATTTCCCTACCAGCCTGCATTATACCTGCAAAAACAGTATCAGTAACTAAACCATGAGCACCAGCCATACTCTTGGCAATGGCTAAACAGAATGCAAATAAAATAATACCCCAGGCATCATCTATGGCTACTACGCCTAGTAAGGTATCTGTAAAAGTACCCTTGGCCTTGTATTCTCTAGTCACCATGACTATAGCTGCTGGTGCTGTTGCCGGAGCTATAGCTCCGAAAATCAACGCGATATAAAAAGGCAGGTCAGTTAAAAGCCAAATACATAAAGTTACAACAACCCCGGCCCCGATAACTTCACCTATAGAAATATAGAGAATAGACTTACCTATTTTTCTAAATCTTTCCATAGAAAAGTTTTGGCCTAAACTAAAAGCTATAAAACTAAGAACTATATTTGATATAAGACCTGATGATTGTAAAATATCAGGTGAAACCAGATTAAATAATGTAGGGCCTATTGCAATACCTAATAATAAATAAGCTGTAATGGCAGGTATCTTGAGCTTTCTAATCAGCTTGGCTGATAAGAGACCAGCTAAAAGAATAATGCCTAGACTGAAAGCGGTATTTATATCCACTAAATAACTCCGCTCTCTTTAAATAGAGCCAGGATTATATCGAATAAGCAGACTATCCCGATTAATTTTTCTTTCTCAACTACAAAAAGTCTTTGTATATCATGAACTTTCATTTGATTATAGGCATCATTGATATCATCTTCAGGTGATACTGTAACCATTTTAGAAGACATGATATCGTCAGCTACTACCAGCATTCCCATCTCAGATGATAAATCAGCAGTTGAAAGCTGCTGCTCGCTATCAGCTTCAATAAAAGGAATACTCTTGAGCATCTGCTTGGTCTCTGAATCAATTGGCTCAAAAACTTTTAAGATATCTTCAAAGTCAAGCATACCGACCACCCTACCATCTGGATCTAAAACAGGTAATACATGGTGGTTTTTTTCTTTAAACGTTTTGATGATTTCAGAAAGAGGCGTGCCGCGTGAAACGCTTACAACAGTCTTACTCATACAGTCTGATACTTTCAACTTCGTCTCCTTTATATTAGATAAGTGTCTTTAGTCTTTTACCCATAAGCTTCTTAATTAATGAAAGAATGATTACACTACTTATTATAAACAAAATTGTGTTTAAATTCCACCTATTTACCACCATACCCAAAGCAGTGCCTGCAGCAGGTGCATGTTCTGTATTACTAATACACATAAAGAACAACGCTAAACCAACTGCTAATGCAGCTGCTATATACATACTAGAATCTGCAGGTAAATACATACTAAGCCTTGGATATACTAACCAAGCACAAAGTATACCACAGATTAATCCAACGATATGACCTCCGATTACACTTTGAGGCCTGGCTGAATATGAATAAGGACTGGCAAAAACCACGAATACGCTTGAACCTAATGCAGCTACAATTGCCGCACTAGAAATCGTATCAAGAAAATATAGGATTATAAGCAGAGAGCCAAAGGCCAGAAAACTCTGCCATAAATAAGGTGTGATATTTTTTTGAGCTTTAGTATCTAATTTGAATAATTTCATTTAACGAACCGTATGTATAGTATTATACTACAATACGTTACGGCTTGTCAAGATTGAGAAATGGTGGCTCCCCGTTTTAGATGAGTTTTGCAACTGGCTAATGCAATACAGCTCTACAAATACACTAGATTTTTTAAAGCTCCATAAAATTACAACTGCATCTTAATCTTTATTAGGAATTGTATTCGTGGGAATTTAGAAATGGGTTATTAGAATTGCCCCTTCATTAGTCTATGCGTAACTTTTCTCAGCAACAATTCTAGGGTGAACTTTTGTTAATTCCGGTTTGCGAAACTTCTTAGCAACTTTTTTTAAAACTAATGTGCCAGGGTTTAAAAGTTCTACACCTATTAGTCCTCCTTTGTAATCAAAATCAAGGAAAACTTCTGGTGCAAATTCTCTAGTTCTTGCAACCTTCTTCTTTTCTAATTCAATATAAACTGTCTTAGCTAACGTATCAAATGAAATTTTCATATATTACCCCTTAACTTTTCTATCATTCTCTTCTAACCATGCTGCTGTTACTAAAACTATTCTATTATTACTTTTAGGTTCATATATTACATCTAATGTTTTTGAACCTATTTTCTTCATGACTCTCGAAGAACCAGTTAAATTTTTAGTTGTAGCTGTAAAAGGGTTGTCCGTCGGAGTATTAAATTCTTCAGATGGTATCTCAGGCTGATTAACTTTCCTATTTTTAAGATTCTCACCCTCAACATAAATTTGACTAAAAAGCTCATAGCCATAGTTAGCAATATTGCCTGCAGTATCTTCAATGACAATTACAAATATATTCTTACCCGTATTCAGATTGATATTGCTAATACTAAAAAAACCCTCATCAGAAACAGTCACTATTTGATTATTGACTTTTAAGCACTTAATACCAGCAGTATCAGCTAATACTCCTCTAATACTAACCGCAGCCGAATCAAGCACACTATGATTTTCAGGAGATATTTGTAGAATAAGTGGGGCTTCATTATCTTTAGTAATAGTTATTGTTTTCTCAGGGCCTATATTACCTGCGGCATCAACTAAATGTAAATTACAGATATTCTCACCATCTCTTAAACTTACCTCAGTTGTCCAAGATTCTTTATTATCTACTGCAACTTTTTCTACTTTATTTATAAATAAAGAAGTTTGAGGTTCTTTTGTACCTGTTAATTTGTAGGTGGTTTTGTTGGTAACGAAAGTATCAGCTTCTATATCAGGAATTAAGGGTGGCGTTACATCATCTAAATAAACATTATATATCTTCTCTGGATCATAAGTGGTTTGTTTTTCAAATGAAACACACCCTTCTTTATCACCAGACATAATATATTCATTTTTTTTATTTTTCAGACTGCCTGATAAATACAGCTGAAACGCACCGTCCTGATTACTTTCACTAAAGCTAATTATATTTTTTGAACCTTTTGGCCTTAGTGTCACTCGTGCCCCTTGAATAGGAATATGTACGTCTTTATAATAAACAATACCCTCTATAGCAAATGAATCTTTATCTAGGCTTAGAGTGTAATTTTTTTTGTAAGTCTTTTGCTGAATAACACGTATAGAATCATTCATGGCAGGAAAATCTTCTTTTGAAATAAAAACTTTATAAGGTGTTCCGGGAAAAGCCTTCCATTCAGAAGGAACTTTGAGAGCATAATTACCATCAGTATCTGTTAAAGCCGAATAACCACCGAGCTTTTCATTATAGATAGAAATTTTCACTCCGCTTAAAGCCTCACCAGAGCTATAAATAACCTGGCCTTCCACATAGGCATAGTATTCTTGCGGCAGTTCATCTTGGGCATAAGACCCATTAATACCTAAACATAATAATATTAGAGTTAGGAAAAATATTTTAATTAATTTTGATTTCATAATACTAAATAAAGTATGAGAGTTGATTGCATACTGAAATTAAACATTTGCCTATGTTAGCACACACAGCAAACGTCTGCAACTAAAAAGAAAAAAATTACTACTATTGAGGAATGTAAGTGCCTAATATCTGAACAAAATCATCTGAGGGCTTATAAACAGCATGAGACAAATAAAGAAGTTTGTCCGGGGAATAATACGCAAATCCAAAAATAAACTCATCTTCTGAATAAAATTTCACAAAATAATCGGGCATCTTCTTAAATACAGCTATTGGAGCAGCACTTTCTAAAGACCTCATCATTTGAGCAACTTCCTGCTGACCGGTAATGGTAGCTATGGCTTTGTCTTTGCCATCATCATAAACAGTGATTAGGATTTTATTAGTATTATATATATTATATTCATCAACTAAATCAACCGAAGGAATATCCCCAGCTAAAACGTTTGAAGAAAATATAAGAATACCTAATATAAAAAAAATTATTTTTTTCATGTGTACTCCTGTTTGATTCTTTATTATATCATAAATACGACAAAATAAAACCCCCGTGGGGCTATCACGGGGGTCCGAGGCTTACTAACGAAAATATAAGCTTAGTAAGGTTCTCGTGGTTTAATAGCTGATTTAACAAATTCACCGATAGCCTTTTTGTCATCTTCGGCTATCTGGGTGAATGAAATTCCTATGCGGTATTCTTTTTCTTCAAAGGGAATGCTGTTTCTAACCTCCCCTACCATGTCCATAGTTCTAAAACGATTATCATCATCGTCAATATAATGATTAATTAGTGTAAACTTCATAAATAAAACACTTTTTTGCGGCAGATTATATTTTGTTTCAATCGCCATGCCGCTTTCACTTAAATCAATCATCAAAGCATAAAGACTTTTGCCTCCAACAACCATAATTACCCGCGGTGAATTATATAATTCACAAGTAACTGTGAATCTAACATTAATCCTATTACGTTCTCTATGCTCCTGAATATCTGTCATTAGTCTCACTCAACTGAATAAATATCTATGGCTTCCTTGATAGCGTGGTAGTTTTCTTCGTCTAGTCCGGTAAAATTAGCTGCCACCCCATATAGCGGCATTCTTCTTTTTTCATCCTTGCAGGGTGAGTCAACTCGACAGACCCGCGCTGTACATTTCGCCCACGTACCTTTATGCGGCAAGGCAATGCTGAATTCCAACTTTATCCCAATGTCTATCTTATCAGTGTGATGAAAATAGAGACCACCTTCACCCAGATTCTTAATTGTAATCATATCCCAGCCGCGGGGTTTATCCGTATAATCATCACTGCAAATCCGGAACCTGGCTGTTATGGGTTTCATCATCCTTTTGTGCTTTCTATTGCTGTTAATCCCTGCAAACATCAGCTCCACACCTCCCCATGGGCGTAACCTGATTTAAAAGCGAAACATTACTACACAACTTATATGTGTAACTATATTATAATCTAAAAAGAATGTCAAGAAAAAAGATTGATAAATATTTTATTATGTGTTATTACATAAATAAAGGTGGTGAAAAAAAATGTTAAAAAGAAATCAGGTTTTATTGAATGATTGGTTAGCAGACATTATCAAAGATATGTCTAAAAAATACGATTTGAGTTTTTCTGAGGTAATAAGGATTTTTCTCTGCATAGAGTTAGGTAAGATGATCTCTATAGCTTATCCTAATCATGATCACAGCTTAGTTTATAATGAGAGTGAAAAGATAGTTCAAAGAAAAAATAATGGTAATCCTCTCTCTATGGAAGAACTACATACAGCTATATCTCGACTCTATTTTGAAACCAGAAAAGCTGCAAATTTATGGAATGAAGAAGAAAAAAAGATTTCTAAAAAGAAGAAGCCAAAAAAATCTTCTTAATTTTTAGGTTTTGTAAATAATAACGGAAAAATAATATCACTTAAGCAACATGGAAGCCAGACAGCTACGAATAGAAAGATGAAGATTACCGGATAGCAGTACCACGCCAGGCATCCTCCCTTAGCCATCAAGATATGAAACAAAGAAGCCCAGGTGCTCAAGAGCACATGACCTGCGTGCGGAAATTTTGTACTGGGTTTAAAGAAAGCTATAGCTATACCTAAGAAAGCCAGCGGATTAACTAAATACCATTTCTCTATAAAACCTAAATGAATATGCCTATCCGGCATACCCAGCATAGTTTCAGCTAAGTAAGGAATAACCGAATCACTTAAAGTAGCTATTCCGATAGAACCTACATAGCCTATTACCACCAGCATCCAAATCCTTAAGCCCCCTGTTCTGTTGAGCTTAAACATAGAAGCTGTGACCATAGCACTTAATAAAACATGCATGGGATGCAGGGTATAAAAAATATTATATGCGGCCTGATTGGGTATTCTCTTAAAGAAGAACATAATTACAATACCGGTTAGAGCCCCGAATATTGTAAAGGGTGCATGTTCTTTTAGTTCTTCTAATATTTTTCTAAACATCATTAAATTTCATAACTACTTTCTATACACTAAATCTAATGGTCAGGATATCTCCTGCTTCAATAATGTAATCCTTACCCCTTAGATACATTTTACCCGCATCCTTAACAGCCTTTTCACTACCTAGACTATCTATATCCTCAAACTTAATTAATTCTGCCCTAATAAAACCCCGCTGCATATCAGAGTGAATCTCACCTGCCGCTTCTGGAGCACTATTGCCCTTTTTTGTTGTCCACTGCCTGACTTCATTTGTGCCGGCGGTAAAGAATGATATTAAATTAAGGGCTTCAATACATAAAGCAGTGAGAATATTTATTGCCGGCTCAATAATTCCGGTGGCATCTAAAAATTCTTTTCTTTCAGCGGCATCATCAAGCGAGGCTATCTCGGCCTCGGTCTTGGCACTAACCTGCATAAAATAAGCACCTACAGCCTTATATTCATCTCTTAGCTGCTTTAATAGAGCTTCATCAGTTAAACTATTTTCAGAAACATTTAAAGCCACGATAATCTTCTTTAGGGTTATAAAAGGATAACTGGAAATCACTTTCTTTTCCGCTTCATTCAACTCCAATAATCTCAAAGGCAATTCTTTATCTAAATGGTCTTTAAGTTTTAATATGACTTCCTTTTCCTTTGAAAGATTTTCTTCCTTTTTACCCTTTAAACTTTTCTCAATTCTCTGGAGGCGTTTTTCTATAAAAAGTAAATCATTTAAAATAAGTTCTGAGAAAACTAAATCAATATCCCTTTTAACATCCACACTTCCTTTAATATGATAGACGGCATCATTCTCAAACGCTCTGGCAACTAATAGAATCGCATCTAAATCAACGACCTCTTTAAATATCTGCGAATTAGCCTGGGCATCTTCTGAAATCTTAGGGAGTAATTCGATATCCAATCTAGCCTGAACCTTACTTTCTGCAGTATAAATCTCTTCTAATCTATCCAGACGCGCATCACTAATCTGAGTCATGCTTTTAATGGGTTTATTGGAAGCTAAATCATATTCACTGGGTGCATGACCGCTTAGTACTTTAAAGAGTGTTTTCTTGCCTGATTGCGGAAGTCCGATAATGCCGATTTTCATTTTTTTCTACTGTCTCCTACTCTTTCTCTTCACTTTCTTTTTTACCCCCAAAAGGTAAAACCTTACCAATTACATCCGTAGTTTTATTAACTGTATCTGAGGCTGCATCCACTACCTTACCACCAACCTGCTTCGTAGTTTCTGTCGCGGTCTTTGCCGCTTTTTTACCTGTATCAACCGCTGCTCCAGCAGTAGAACCTATTATCTTGGTAGCACCTTTTAAAGTATCAGAGGCACTCGCTGCCAAAGCATTAACGTCGAAGCTAGTTAAGCGGCCAATAGCTGTGTTCATAATAGCTTTTACAATAATCACATTTGCTACTTTTTTAGGATCATTTATGTTAGTAAATTTCTCATTTATCTTAACCGGATATTCTGTTATCTTGGGTTTATCACCAACTGAATAATCCTTAAAAATAACCTTGTCTATCTTTAGACTCATGACATCTATCTGAAAACTGCCATCAGGTTTAGCTTTTTTTACTTTCTTATCAGGTTGAGCACTTTCCTGCTTTGTTTCTTTAACTACCTTTAGTGAATCAAGATTAAGCGAACCATCTTTATTCCTTACAACTACAAACTCTTTTAAGTTAATTCTTAATTCACTTAAATGAACATTCTTCTTAAACATCGCTCCTAAATCATAATCTACATATAATTCAGGCATCTCAATCATAACCTTATCAGGAAAGTCCTTTGGGTTATAAAGAGTTAAACCCTCTAAAGCGATTTTTGTTGAGAAAACACCCACATCTGTTTTGTCAATATGCATCTTCAATCCGGTCAGAGTTTTAACTCCTCCTGCAAGAACATGCTTAATAACCATATTCTTACCGATAATCAAAACTAAGAATACGCATAGAATGATTATTAGAATCAAATACCTTTTTTTCACCTTAATTCCCCCTCGCCTTGAGTTACTTAGTCTGAACTAAAAATCTCTATTTCCCAGAGAGAATAGCCCCACTCTGTAGCTCTTTTATGTAAGTTGAGTTTTATATAACGAGCCTGCTTATTAATATCAGTAATTTCTTCAACTTTGCCTCCGCATTTACTATTACTGGAAATCTTCTGCCAGGTACTCTTATCGGTTGAAAATTCTATATTATATTTTTTTGCGTATGCGTTTTCCCAGGTGAGCCTAATATCACTTACATTAACTGCCCGGCCTAAATCCAGAATAATCCATTGAGGATCTGAGAATTCTGAAGACCATCTGGTTTTTAATTTACCATCAATTAGGTTATCTGCTGATACATCTTTATCTGACTCTTCAGTTGAAGAAACTGAAACTACCGCCTGTGTTGAAATCAGTTTAGGAGCATTGGGATCTATCTCAAAAACAGCTTTAAGCCTTTTATGCTTATTCATAACTAGATTGGTGGGATTTTCACTATTAGTTAAAGCACCCCGCCAAGAGGCAAACCTATAACCTAAATTAGGTACTGCCTTTAGCACCACTTTCGCACCTGCTCGATAAACATCTTCTTTAGGTGAAGTTTTTATAACTCCTTTATCAGCAAAGGTTGTCAAATAATAATAACCTTTCTCATCCTTAACATAAATTCGAACATAATCAATATCATGATACTGCGGGAATATTGTAGTCTCATCCGGATTACCAGGCATCATTCCGCCAACTGCTGTATTAAGTATTAAATAAAAAGTTGAATCCGGCACATTCAGTTTCACTTCAGAATATTCTTCGCCATCAACAAACCATTTAATTGATTTTGGTTGCCACTCAATAGAAAAGATGTGAAAATCTTCAGAAAAATCAGGCCCTTTATAGGCTTGAGAATAATACCGATTAGCCGGCCATTGACCCCAATGAATAGTCCCAAAAATAGTGTGGGGTTTATGTCCGACCATTTCCATAATATCTATTTCCGGAGGCCAATTGCCGGTAGTAGGCATAAGCCAATGAGCCGGCCACATACCGCGGGTTGCCGGTAACTTGGCTCTTATTTCAAAGCGCCCATATTTCTGCTGAAACTTACCCTTAGTTTCAACCAAGCCGGAAGTATAATGCCTGCCGCCCATATCTCTCTTTTGACTTCTTAAAGTCAAGAGTCCGTCATGGACATAAACTTCATCCGGACTATAATATTGCAATTCCTTATTTTTAACTAAAGCTGCATCTTCAACTACCCATTTGCTTTCATCCAGGGCTTCTCCATCAAACTCATCGTGCCAGATTAAATACCAGCCCTTTAACTCCGGAGCCTTGATTACCGCCTCAAGCGAACCCAACGAAAAAATCGAAAGACAACAAATAACCCCCAAAATTAGCGTTATCTTGTGTTTCATCCTCACTTTAAACCCCTCTTTTTAATTAAATAATCGTTAAGACGCTCGCATCCGCTCACTCTAAGAATTAAGACGCTCATTTTATTCGCTCTAAGAATTAAGTTTACTCTGTAAACCATAAAACATATATAAAAGATGCAAATAAACTACAAATCCTAAACCCTAATATCTAAATCCTAAACAATCTCAAAACATAAAATTCAAATGTTCAAAACAAAGAACAGCAAATGCAAACTATGGACAACAAACATAGACTATAGACTAGAAGCTAAAGAACAAAAAGCTCAAACAAGAAATAAATAACAAAAAACAGCAAAAACAAAGAAGCAAAAAAACAGAACATAAACTATACACTAGTTGTTTTCCTTGTGTTCTTCGGCTATATCCTTTCTCTCACAATAAGCAGCTCTTTCGTCTTCACTCATGAAATTATCACGGATAGCACTCACCTCACCTGAATCAAGAAAAACTCCACCGCAAGCATAACATTCATCTATATTTACCTCTTTAGATTTGATTTAGAAAATCAACCGCTTCTTTATTATCATTGAATATCTCAAATACTTTATCCAGGTTAGTAATTTTTAAAACTTCGGCAACCTTATCTTTGACACCAGAGAGAACTAAATTTCCACCGGCTTCTTTGGCTCTTTTTAGCATAAAGACCATAGAGGCTAAGACAATTGAAGAAATAAAAGAAGTCTCTGAGAAGTCCAGAACTATTCTTTTGGCCCCTTCATCAATGAAACCAGAGAAAGTATCTTTGAGCTCTTCATTTTCATCCATTAAGACATTATCTAACATTAAGGTCAAAACTATTAAATCCTGATCTTTTTCTACTCTATAAATTAAATTACTCACTAAAAACCTCCCTGAGAGTCATGCTCTCTTTTTACCCCGTTAATGGATGTAATTCTCTAACGGGGCTTACTGATATTCCTGCCTTAATACTCTTTTTAAAACTTTTCCTGTAGGTGTTTTTGGTAAATCACTTCTTATCTCAACCCTATGGGGAATTTTAAAGTTAGCCAACCGCGGCTTACAATAGGCAATTATATCCTGCGGCTCTAAAGTTTCATTTTCTTGAAGAACTACTATGGCTATAGGCACTTCTCCTCGATGAACATCTTTTATCCCGATAACCGCTACTTCCTTAACTTTTCTATTTATTTCAATAACCTCTTCTATCTCTCTTGGATAAATGTTCATCCCGTGAGAAATAACTAAATCTTTTTTTCTATCTACTATATAAATATAACCATCTTCATCTATTTTAGCTAAATCTCCCGTAAAAAGCCAGCCGCCTTTTATAGCTTCAGCTGTATCCTCGGGCATATTATAATAACCCTTCATGACATTAGGGCCTTTAACAATTAACTCCCCCACCTTATTAGGAGCAACTTCTACTTCTTCTTCATCAACCACCTTAACCTGAATATCTTTCAGCGCTTTACCTACAGAACCTACCTTATTGAGACCCTTAGGCGGATTTATAGAGACAACCGGTGAAGTTTCGGTAAGTCCATAACCTTCTCGCAATCTAATATTAAAACGCTTTTCAAAAGCCACAGCCACATTTTTATCTAAAGGGGCAGAGCCTGAAATAGCTAATTTTATAGAATTAAATTTAAAGATAATTCGCATAAAGGTCGGCATCTTTATAGACGCAAATACTTTAAACACTTGCGGAATACCAATTAAGAGTGTGATTCTTTTAAATAATATTGTTTTAATAAAACGGTGAATTGGGTTAACAGAATCTAAAATAACTATTCTAGACGAAGCCATAACCGGTAGGATTATACAGACCGTCATCATAAATGAATGAAAAGCCGGAAAGGCTAAAAGAATAGAATCTTTAGGGCTAATATCTATGGTTTGCATTGAAACCCGGGCATTGGATAAGAGATTGCCATGGGTCAACATGGCCCCTTTAGGAGAGCCAGTAGTGCTTGAAGTATAGCTGATAACAGCCACATCACTTTCATTTAAGTCAACGTCATTATTTTTCTGAGAATGCTTTTTAATTGAAAGTGGTAAATATTTACAACCATCAAGCTCTTTATCTGTTACTATAATTTCTTTTAGGGTATCAGTCTTCAGCCTAATTTGTTCTAAATAACTCAAGAAACTCTGTGAAGTAATTAAAACTGAAACTTCACAATCATTTAAAACATAAATAACTTCATCCGGTTTTAAAAAAACGTTAATAGGCACAGCTATTAAACCGGCTTTAAAAATGGCAAAAAAGACGACTAAATAATTAATTGAATTCTCATGTAAAATACCTACGCGACTACCCTTTGCTAGATTCAAATCAGTAACAAGATAAGACGCTAGTTGATTTGATAAAGCATTAAGTTTTCCGTATGATATCTTCTTTTTGCCTTCAATTGCAACACATTTAAACGAATATTTTTTTGCTGAGTCTTCCAGGATCGTTGCTAAGTTCATACTACTTCTCCAATAAACTTCATTTCCTTAAAGACACCATTGACTTGCCATCTGCATCCGCTATGCTTATGTGGCCTTCTCTGGCTAACCAACCTAAACTCATAAGAGTTAAGTTATTATCCTTTTTTAATTCGCTAATAAGCGTCTCTAACTCAACTGCTCCATGTTTATCCAGGTAATGCCATATTTCACCAGCTGTTATGCCAATCTGAGTAATCATAAATCTCCCTCCTTTAATGAGCACATCAGTTATAGAACGAAAGTGAACATAACTGATAGGTGCGAATTAAATCCCGCAGTTTAAAGCGCTAGCCAAATGCGGGATGCCTAAATTGTATATAGCGGTTAACGCATATAAAAGATACAAATAAACTACAAATCCTAAATACTAATATCTAAATCCTAAATAATTTCAAAACATAAAATTCAAATGTTCTAAATAAATTAACTCATAGCAATAAAAGAATAGAGCGGTTAGCGGTTAGCTGATAGCGAAGAGCTAAGAGCTAAAAACCAAAAGCAAAAAACAAAATTCCTAATAAAAAACTATTCAACCTGTTTTTTATTATAACTGCCGCATCGCGGACATATAGAAATTTCTTTGCTCTGACTATCCACAAATGTATAAGCACATATCTGACATTGCCAAAAAGCATTTTCTGATTCGATTTCAAAAGAACCTGACTTATTTTTTGCTTCATTTACAAGCCACATAAAGAACACTATGAAGCCTAAGAATATTATATAAATCATATAAAATGACGAAAAACTAACTTCAATCATTTGCAACCTCTAATTTAATATTAACAGTTCCCCATTGATTAGCAGTATCTAAAGTTGAGGCATCTTCACTAAATCTTATTTTCTTAAGATATTTTTTTATTAAAAGATCAATTTCCAAATAACCAGTAGACGAAAGCTGCTCTACAAATACTACCCGCCCCATCTTATCTACAAATATCTTCTCCTTAATACTAAAAGCACCGTTATCACTCAGCCATTTAGGCACTACTGGTTTCTGAGGTAAATAAACCAACCCTCTTTTGCCAAGCGGACCTTTAATATCTAAAAGAGGAGTTGAGACTCCTTCATCTTTAAATGTATAGCGTTCAATGAGCGTCTTTTCACTTACAGAATGCAAATTGTCATTAGCTTTAACATAACTAGCTATATTGCGCTCATCCTTAGAAATAATTCTCTTAGGTAAAATAGCACCTACCTGATCTTCTTTTTCCATGAGAGCAACAGCTTTTTTATCTTTACCTGTCGTAAATGACCCTAGAGTCTTACTCAAATAAGCCTTCTGTAAAAAATCACCTAAAAAAACCGCCTGAGTAACTACTAACACTTTTTCTGTGGGCGCAGAAAGATCAACATTAAAGATACCCATCCAGAGTACATGCCAGATAACAGAAATAGCAAGGGCATAAACTATGATTACCTTTTTGGTGTGATAGCTATATTTGTTTGCGATATTCCTAGTTCCCTGCATAAATCCCAGACCTCTGCTATGCTTCCTAAAGTTACCTGTTCGTCACCTCTTATATAAACGGCCTCATTGCTCTTGGCCATTTTTTTTAATTCAACCTTTAATTCCTTCATATCCATTTTCTGATTATCAAGATAAAAAACATTATCTTTGGTAATCGTCAAAACAATCTTCTTTTGCTTTAGCATCTGACCCGTTAGGGCTTTAGGTAAATTTACGGGTATACCCGGTTGAGAAACAAAACTGGAAGTAAGCATAAAAAATATAATCAAAAGGAAAACTACATCAACCAGAGGCGCCATGTCCAAAGCACCCTTTTTTACCTGCACATGCTTTTGCATTCTTATCGTCGATTTTTTCCAGGAATCTTTAAAGCTGTACATATTAATAACCTTTCTGAGATATAGCAGTATTTAAATCAGTTGCACTTTGCTCCATCTCAAGGACTATATTTTCTACCCGACTGACTAAATAATTATAAGTTACATAAAAAACTATAGCTACAGCTAAACCAGCTGCTGTTGTAATTAGGGCGGTTGATATACCTCCAGCTAAATCTCCCGGATTAACCGGAGAACCTATAGCCGCTTTATCCCTAATCACCTGAAAGGCCTCCATCATGCCGGTCACAGTGCCCAAGAGACCCAGTAAAGGACAAATGTGAGCTACCGTAGCTAAAATATTAAGATTCTTCTCTAGACGTGCTACTTCATGTAGGCCAGCATCTTCAATAGCCTCTTTAATTTCATTCTTGCCGCGGTCATGCTTTAAAACTCCAGCCTTAACTATATGAGCTATAGGCCCAGGTGTCTGGTCACAAAGCTCGAGCGCTTGAATAATCTTATTGCGCTTAATAGAACCGGTTATGGCGTCCATAAATTTATTGGTATCAATCCGTGCCCGATATAAATGCCAGACTCTCTCAATACTCACCGCTAGGGCAATCATCGAACAAAGGATAATAGGAATCATTAAGACTCCGCCTTCTTTAATCATTTGTAACATTGTTATTTCCTCCTACTTACTTTTATTAATTCTCTATGGGTTCTTTAATTTTCTCTAATCCTAAAATTGCTTGTTCCTTATGTTGCTCATTCAATTCAATAACTTTTTCATACATTAAAGCAGCTTTTTCAAGCTCACCTTTTTCTTCAAATATAGAGCCTGCCTTTAGACGAGCTTCAGCCACCCAAAAATTAGAACTTGGATATTTATAGATAACCTTCATGTAATTTGATAAAGCTTCATCAGGCTCACCTAACAACTCATAACAGCTGGCAATTTCATATTGAATCTTGCCATTTAAATCATCATCTCTGTCCTGTAAAGCCAGCTCATAATATTCCAATGCCTTTAGAAAGTCTTTCTTCTGCTTATAAGCTAATGCAATTTTCTCATAAGCTAAATTAATTAATGATGATGTGCTGTAAGCATTTAGCAGCTGCTGAGCCTTATTGATGGCTTCATCATTTTTATTCTGACTAAGATATATATTTGCTTCATCGATGAGGGCTTGAGGTGCCAAGTAATTTGTGGAAAAACCTGTATAGACAGTATTTAGCTCTTCTAAGGCCTGCCTGGTATCACCCTCACTAAGAAAAATATTGGATAACCAGTAGTGACTTTCAGCTGCCGCATCTGCTTTGGGTTCCTGCTTTATTATATCATAAAAGTAAGTTTTGGCTTTGCCTAATTCTCCTTGAGAATAATGATAATCACCTAGCCATAATTTAGCCTCCATTTGCAGCCTAATTTGCTCTGGGTTAGCGGCTAAAGTATCAAAAACCTCTATAGCCTGAGGTATCTTACCCATTTTATAATAACACCAGCCCAACTGATAAATGGACTTATAGGCTACTTCATCTTCTTTGTACTTATCTGCTAAGTGCTTGTAAATATTAATTGCTTCTTGATATTGGCCTAAATTATAATAAGCCGTAGCTTCTCCAAAGGAGGCGTCTATCCTTAAGTTGCTTTCTGGAAATTTTTCAATCAAGCGGGTAAACTCTCTCTTTGCTAAATCATATTGCTCCCCTTTTAGATATATCAGGCCGATTCTATATTGAGCCTGATCGCCTAATTTACTTTTAGGATAAGCAATCATCAGATGGTCATAGGCAGCAAGAGCCGACTCATAATCCTGCATCTGATAAAAAACGGTTCCCAGCTGATATTGAGCATAATCGGCATAGTAACTTTCCGGATAGCTATTTAAAATTTCATCATAGGTTTCAATAGCTTTAAGAAAATCTTTCACATCTAAATAGGTATCAGCCTTACGACATAAAGCTATAACCCGAGTCATCTCATCCTCTGAAGATTGAGTTAAATTTTCAAATTCCCCAATAGCCTTATCATATTCTTTCAACCTTAAATAAACCCATCCTAAATTATAATAAGCATCTTCAATGAGTGGACTCTTGGGATAGGCCTTAATAAAATTATCATAATTTTCTGCTGCGGCTTTCAAGTCATCCATTTTGTAATATGACTCCGCCTCCCAAAAAGTTACTTTGTCGGCTACTTTATTATCCGGATAATTCTCTTTAATATATATATAGACCTTTACAGCCTCAGAGTGTTTATTAAGATTATTACAAGCCCTGCCTTTTAAAAATAATATTTCGGGTGCCAGCTGACTTTTTTTAATCTGCATCATAAAATCATCAGCCACCTTAATCACCATAAGATCATCATCTTTTTTAAAATAAGACCAAGCTAAATTGTAAAGCGCTTTTTCTTTTAAAAGCACTTCATCAGTATCTACTGCCTTAGTGTAAAATTCTGCCGAACTATCATAGTCAGAGAGATTGAAATAACATTCAGCCATTAAGTAGTAAGCTTCATAAGGTCTCTTAGAATCCGCATTATCTTTAATAAATGCCTTTAAATAATCAATTGCTTTCTCATTTTCATCGAGACCACTCAAGCATCTGGCTATATTCAGTTTCGCATCTAGGATTAAATCTTTATCTTTAGCTACCTTCAAATAACTATTATAGTATTCATAAGCAGTTTGATACTTTTCTAATTTTTGATAGGATTCGGCTAATAGGAAATAGCTTAAGACATTGTAATCTGATTCCGGATATTCCTGCACAACTTCTTGTAGAGGTTTTAGAGAATTATTATAGTCTTTATTTTTAATATAAATCTGTGCCAGCCAATATAAGGCTTCATCTTTTATGGTGGCTGCCTCAGGATCATTAATTAGATTCTCAAGCTCGCCTTGAGCCTGATGCAGATCACCTATATTATATGAACAGAGGGCCACAAATAGTGAGGCTTCGTCAATTAAAGTACTTTGGGGATAGTTATTAATAAATTCCTGAAAATACCCTTGAGCCTCTTCGTAAAAACTATCTTTAAAGGCCTGACGGGCCAGCTTAAAGTCATCAACTTCAGCTGCTCCTGCTGCACTCACTAAGAGCAGAGAGGCTAATATTAGACAAAATACAACTGTAAGGGTGAATGCTGGACGTTTCATAATATATAGTCTTTCGACTTTAAATATTGTACCAAAAAGATGGGTGCTAAACAAGCAGTTTTTTAAGATTGCTAAGGCAGAAAGGATTTTTTTTGACATCGTATGTTTTCCGTATTTTTTAATTCTTCATCAACAATTAAACCAAATCTATTCAATTTTATTTTTATATCATTATTATCGGGCCAACAGCCGTTGGCCCCTACAGAAT
>Ga0222667_1000280_pt1 | contig 26364 bp, 26 predicted proteins | sample AntAcemetagen657_FD_179854 | JGI IMG/M metagenome (GOLD analysis project Ga0222667, IMG submission 179854) | Saline water microbial communities from Ace Lake, Antarctica - #657 | ecosystem: Environmental > Aquatic > Non-marine Saline and Alkaline > Saline | place: Antarctica: Ace Lake... | reverse complement strand
AAGAAGAGGCTGCAGATAAGCTTGAGAGTGCGGTTAAAGAAGTTATTGCTGAGGGTAAGTCAGTAACATATGATTTAAAAGAAGATAGAAATGATCCGACAGCTGTTGGAACAAGTCAGATGGCAGACGCCATAATAGCAAAGATAAAATAATCTAAATAAAAGGTAAGACAATATGAAAATTGGCATTATTGGAGCAGGTAATGTTGGCTCAACGTTAGCTTTTAAAATTCTACATGATAATTTGGCTGATGTAGCTTTAATTGATATAAACGAGGGCTTGGCTATTGGAAAATCTCTTGATTTAAATGATGCCTGCGGTGTTTTTGGATTGGAAAAGAAAGCTGTTGGTAGTGCTTCTTATGAAGTGATTGGTGACGCTGATTTGATTGTTGTGACTGCTGGCTTAGCTAGAAAACCTGGAATGAGCCGGGAAGATCTGCTTTTAGAGAATGCCGGTATAATCAAAGAAGTTATAACTAAGATAAAGGAAGTAAATTCTAAAGCTATGATTATTATGGTCACTAATCCTTTGGATGTGACAACTTATTTGGCTTATAAAACAAGTGGCTTTGATAAAAAAAGAGTTTTTGGAATGGCAGGCGTTCTTGATTCAGCCAGGCTAGCAGTAATTATTTCTGAAGAATTGAAAAAAGATATTGCTAAAATAGATTCCATGATTTTAGGTACTCATGGAGATTCTATGGTGCCTTTAAAAAGCAATATTACCATTGAAGGAAAAAATATTTTGGAGGTTACAGATGAATCTTCAGTTGATGCAATGTTAGAAAAATCTAAAACTCAAGGCGGCAGGATAGTTGCTCAACTCAAAGGGGGCAGCGCTTATTATGCACCGGCTATGAGTGTTTATAAAATGATAGATGCAATTGTTAATAATAAAAAAGAAGTTTTTCCTGTTTCGGCTTATTTAGAAGGGGAATATGGCCTTAGCGATGTTTGTTTGGGAGTCCCGGCAAGATTATCAAAAGATGGCATAGAAGAAATAATAGAACTTGATTTAACTCAGGAAGAAAATAATAAGCTAAAAAGTGCCAGCGAGGTCATAAAATCAGGAATAGCTAAAGTTATGCATGTTTAATTTGAATATTAAAAAACACCTTTTTAATTTTTTATTAAAAGCGCCTCTGATAATTATGGCGCTTTTATTGTCTAGCTGTGGACAAGCAGAGTATATTACTCAAAGTCGGCTACTTATGGGGACAACAGTCTCTATTAGTGTTGAGACTAATGGGTCTGTATTGGCAGACAAAGCGATAGCTGCTGCTTTTTGTGAAATTGAACGCGTTGAGGAGGTTATGAGTTTATTTAAAGAAAATAGTATGCTTAATGAATTAAATAAACAGGCCGCGGTTAAGCCGTTTAAAATATCAGATGAACTTTTTTATATAATAGAGGCTTCTCAGAAATTTTCTAAATTAACTAATGGTGCTTTTGATGTAACGGCAACATCTTTGGATAAAGCTAATGGATATAAAAAGATTATATTAGACAAAGGTAAAAAAACTATATATTTTAAAGATAAAAAAATAAAAGTAGATTTAGGTGGTTCTGCTAAAGGGTATGCTGTTGACAGGGCCATCGCGGTTTTAAGTTCGCATGGATATAGCAATACTTTAGTAAATGCTGGCGGGGACATATATGCTTCAGGCGATTACAGAAAAGGTAAATGGGCTATAGGAATAAGAAATCCCTTAAAAGTAGATAAAATAGAAGATAAGATATATTTAACTAATATGGCAGTGGCAACTTCTGGGAATTACTTAAGAGTGCATATTATTAAAACAATAGATAATGATAAAAAATTTGACGCAGTTTCAGCCACTGTCATAGCTCCTAAGTGTCTTGAGGCTGATATTTTAGCGACGGCTGTATTTGCAGATCCTAATATAGTTATGGAAGTTGCAGAAAGCTTGGATGGCATAGAAGTTTTATTAATCAAGAATATAGATGGTGAGCTTAAAGAAGTAAAAACCAGAGGGTTTATAAAATACCAAGTAAGATAAGAGCAGGTTATGTTTGATTCGTTCAAAATTTATAAAGATAATCAAATTGATACAGATATTTTATCCAGGCAATTAACACTTATGGGTTATAATCGTGTTAAAGCAGTTGAAGCCCGGAGGGATTGGAGTTTGCGTGGAGGGCTTGTGGATATTTATCCTACAGATTACAATGCGCCCGTCAGGCTCGAGCTTGATTTTGATAAAATCGACTCTATCTATTCCTATAATCCTCAAACAGGACACATTATCGAGGAGTTGAGTTTTTTAATATTGCTTCCTCAAAGACATAGAAATAAGAAATTAGATGCAGAAATTGGAACTGTTGTAGCAATTGATAATTTTACAGAAATAAGAGAAAACGATTATGTAGTTCATGTAAGGCACGGCATCGGTAAGTATAAGGGTTTAAAAAAACTAAAGCAAAACAATACCACAAAAGAATATTTGAGTATTGAATATGCTGATGGTGATATTCTCTATGTTCCTAAAGATAAAATGCACGTTGTTAATAAATACATTGGTTTTAAAGAGAACGAACCCAAGCTTTATAAGCTTGGTTCCAAGAGATGGCAGGGCATAAGAAATAAAGTTCAGAAGGGCATAGAAGATTTGGCTTCTGATCTTTTAGAAGTGCAGGCCAGGCGTAGTGCGCTAAAAGGTTATAGTTTTTCATCTGATTGTAAATGGCAAAAAAGTTTTGAGAAAAGTTTTAATTATAAAGAAACGCCGGATCAATTGCGTTCCATGGTAGAAATTAAAAATGATATGCAAAGTGCTAAGCCTATGGATAGATTGGTTTGTGGTGATGTGGGTTATGGAAAAACTGAGATTGCTTTTAGGGCAGCTTTTAAGGCAGTTATGAACGAAAAGCAAGTCGCGATGTTGGTTCCAACTACAGTTTTAGCACAGCAACATTACAATAATTTCTATAAAAGACTCAGAGATTTTCCTTTTGAAATAAGGACACTTAGTCGTTTTAATACCCAAAAAGAAATTAAAGAAACTCTAAAGGGTTTAAAGGAGGCAAGAGTTGATATAGTAATTGGTACCCAGCGTCTTTTATCGAAAGATGTAAATTTTAAAAATTTAGGCCTTGTTATTATTGATGAAGAACAACGTTTTGGAGTTAGGCACAAAGAAAAGCTTAAAGCTTTTAGGTTTTTGGTGGATGTGCTTACCTTAACAGCAACACCTATACCTAGAACTTTATATATGTCATTAGCTGGTGTTAAAGAGCTTTCAACTATTAATACGCCACCGCAGAGTAGAATTCCAATAAAAACATATGTTTTAGAGTATGATGATAATCTAATCAGGCATGCTATTTTAGAAGAGATAAAAAGAGGTGGTCAGATATATTTTATTCATAATCGTGTAGCAGAGATTGAAACTATTAAGCTTAAGCTTGAAAAATTAATTCCCGAAGCTCTGATTGGTTGCGCGCATGGCCAGATGCACGAAGATGAACTTGAAAAAACTATGGTAGAATTCATTAATGGAGACTTTGATGTTTTATTATGTACGAATATTGTTGAATCTGGTCTTGATATACCTAATGTTAACACCATTATTATTAATAGGGCTGATCGGTTTGGATTAAGTGATTTGTATCAACTCCGAGGTCGCGTGGGAAGATTGAACCGGCAGGCTTATTGTTACTTATTATTACCGCTTGATAAAGCCATTGACGAAAAGGCAAAAAAACGATTAAATGTAATAAGTAAGTTTACAGATTTGGGTTCTGGGTTTAAAATAGCTATGGAGGATTTGGAAATAAGGGGAGCTGGCAATCTTTTGGGGTCTCAGCAGCACGGGTATATATCTTTAGTAGGTTTTGACCTATATTGCCGTCTTCTAAAAAATTCAATTGAAAATTTAGCAAAAAATAAAAAAATAAACAATACGAATGAACTAATAAAAAACCATTTAAATTAAAGATATAAAAAAAAGATTTTTAAATAAATATCCCCTCTACATTCTTTGAAAACCAAAGAATGGGGGATTCCCTGAGAATCACAGGGACTAAAAAGAGTAATTTGACCATATCCCCTCTACATTCTTTGAAAACCAAAGAATGGGGGATTAATTCGCACATATCAGTTATATTCACGTTGTTCCATAACTGATGTGCTCATTAAGGAGGAAACCCCATGAAGAAGTTTGCAGTGCTTATATTATTATATGCAGTTTTATTATTTCCCGCTTGCCTTAAAGCAGAAATAGTTGATGGCATAGTGGCGGTAGTGAATAATGAAGTCGTTACCCAAGTTGAATTAAATGCTATTCTTTTACCTATATATACCCAGTATAAATCAACTTATAGCGATGAAGAGCTTTTGAAGAAAATAGATGAGGCGAAAAAGAATATCCTTTATCAGTTGATTGAAGATAAACTTATCTTGCAAGAAGCTCATAAAATTGGCATGCCTGCGACTGATGAAGAAGTTGCTGAGCGCCTAGAGCAGATTAAGTCTCAATTTTCCAGTAGTCAAGAATTTAAAAGCGCTCTAGCTTCTCAGGGATTAACTGTAGTTGATTTGAAGGAAAAATATAGAGAACAGATCATGATTAAAAAGATGGTCAATCGGGAAGTTCGCTCAAGAGTAAGCGTTACACCCATAGAAATTGCTCTTTTTTATGAAAAGAATAAAGATGATTTTAATCTTCCGGCTCAAGTTAAGGTTATGACAATTATGATTCGTAAAAGCGAAGCAGATCCAGAAAGCAACACTGATAGTCTCAAGAAGATTAAAATGATTGAGCTTAAGATAGCCGAAGGTGAAGATTTTGCAAAGTTAGCTCGGGAGTATTCTCAAGATCCTTCAGCAGTAGATGGGGGAGATATGGGTTATATTGGCAAAGGTCAAATGATGAAGAAGATAGATGAAGTGATATTTAGTCTACAACCTGGGGAAATATCAGAAACTATAGAAACTCCTGTGGGCTATCATGTTTTTAAAATCGTTGAAGTTAAAGAAGCAGGAGCTGAGAGTTTTGATGAAGCCAGAATGCAAATTGAAAATTATCTTTTCCAGGAAAAAGCCAAAGAACGCTTTGATGAATGGATGACTAATTTAAAAGAAAATGCCTATATATCCGTTAAATAATAAAGTTATTGCTATTACTTCAGGGGATCCTGCTGGTATTGGACCGGAATTAATATTAAGAAGTTTATCCACCATAAAAGTGAGAGGTGTAAAATTTCTTATTATCGCAGATAAGGCAGTTTTTGATAAAGCTAGAAATGAACTAAAAAATAAGATTCCACATCTGTGTAAATATGAATTAGTTGATAAGAAAAATCTAAAAAATTTAAAAGAAAAAATAAGTCTTCTTGATTTAAATATTATCGGTCAACGCAAATATTCTTTAGGTAAAGTTTCTAAACTTTGCGGCAAAGCATCGGCTGAATATGTTTTAGAAGCCGACAGATTAATTAATAAAAAAATTATTCACGCCTTAGTTACAGCTCCTATAAACAAAGATGCCGTAAATTTAGCTGGCTATAATTGGAAAGGCCATACGGAAGTTTTAGCCAAGCTTTCTAAGAGTAAAAACTTTGCGATGAGTTTTATAGCAAAACAATTTAAAGTAGTTTTAGTGACGACACACATACCTCTATCTAAGGTAAGTCAGAAATTAAAGAGTGAAGATATCTACAAGAAAATTGAGCTTACCAATAAATACCTTAAAGATTATTTTAAAATTAGTCATCCATCAATCGGAATTTGTGGTCTTAATCCGCATGCTTCAGATAATGGGCTTTTTGGTAATGAGGAAAAGAAAATTATAAAGCCCGCAGTAGATCGAGCCCGCAAAAAAAAGATAAATGCTCTGGGTCCACATTCTGCTGAAAAACTTTTTTACGATGCCTACCATAAAAAAATAGATGCCGTAATTGCTATGTATCATGACCAAGCATTGATTGCTTTAAAAATGATTTTACGCGATGAGGCTGTGAATTTTACTATGGGGTTGCCCTATGTAAGAACATCATGTTCTTCGGGTACGGCCTATGATATTGCATCAAAATTTATTGCCAAAGAAAACACAATGACAGCGGCCATAAAATTAGCTGTTCAATTATCTACTGCACAAAAAAAGGTATAGTATGGCAGGTCAAAAAACTACCCTTGATATCCTCAAAGAATATAATATTAAACCCCGAAAAGCATTGGGTCAGAATTTTCTTATTGATGATAATATAAACAGATTTATAGTGGAAAGTTTAGAATTAGAGAATGATGATTTGGTTTTGGAAATCGGAGCTGGATTAGGTGAGTTGGTTGATCTTATGAAAGATGAGGCGGGGCTGGTTCTTGCTCTAGAAATTGACAGGGGTTTAAATGCTCTTCTGGAAGAAAAATTTCAATCCGAAAAGAAAGTCAGGGTTCTTAATGAAGATATACTCAAATGTGATTTAGGCGGCTTAATTAAAAAGTATAATTTTAAACAGGCAATTATTGTTGGAAATTTACCTTATTATATAAGTAGTCCTATAATTTTTCATCTTATAAAATATAGACAAATAATTTCTAAAGTAATTATTATGATTCAAAAGGAAGTAGCTCAGCGCATTGTGGCTAAAGTGGGTTGTAAGGATTACGGCATATTAAGCTGCTTATTGGATTATTACAGTGAAAAAAAAATAATTAAAATTGTTAAAAGCAGTTGTTTTTTTCCAAGGCCAAAGGTGGATTCAGCCATCATTGAACTTTCTTTTTATAAAAATCCCCCTATAAAGGTTAAAAGTGAGGATTTTTTTAAAAATGTTGTTAAAACTACCTTTTCCCAACGCAGAAAGACCATAACGAATACGCTTAGTTTAATTAATGAACTGTCTTTAGCCAAGCAAGAGCTTTCTGCTATATTGGAAAATATGGAAATTAATCCTGCAAGCAGACCCGAACAGTTGTCGGTTGCTGAATTTGCCTGCATAGCCAACCGATTGTATTCAATGCGTTCTTAGTGTATTTCTTCCTTTTTAAGCCGAAAAGTTTCCTTATTCAAAAGACTATAAAGTTTATATAAGGTTGACTTTAAGGGTGGAGTGTGTTATTTTACTAAAAAAGGTTATGGAAAATGGATGTAAAATATGTAGCCAATCTCGCCAAGATCAAATTGACCCCGGAAGAAGCTGACAAGCTTCAGCTTCAGTTGGATAATATCCTCTCATTTTTTAAAGATTTAGAAAATTTAAATACAGAAAATATAGAACCTCTTAGTCATGTTTTAGATGTAAAGAATGTTTTTAGGGATGATAATCCTAAAGTTTCGATTAGCAAAGAAGAAATTCTTGATTTAGCACCTGAAAAAAATGATGATTTTATTAAAGTGCCCAAGGTAATAGGTTAATGGAACTGTATAACTTATCCGCTGTTGAACTTACCGAGAAACTAAAAAATAAAGAGCTTGATTCTGCTACTTTATATGCGCATTTTCTTGAACGTATCAAAGACGTTGAAGGGAAAATCAAAGCTTTTGTCCGCTATAATGAAAAGCCCTGCCATTTAATAAAAAATAAAGATAATTATCCGCTTAATAAAGGACTTTACGGGTTATCTGTAGCTATAAAAGATAACATTTGTATTAAAGGCAAAGAAACCACGTGTTCGTCTAAAATATTGCAGGGTTTTAAAGCTCCTTATGATGCAACGGTTATATCAAAACTCAAAGAAGCTGGGGCAAGTTTTATTGGTCAAACTAACATGGATGAATTTGCTTTTGGTTCTTCGACAGAGACGTCTTTTTACGGAGTTACGCACAACCCCTGGGAGTTAGAAAGAATTCCCGGAGGTTCCAGTGGTGGGTCTGCGGCAGCAGTGGCGGCCGGTGAGGTGACTGTAGCTTTGGGTTCTGATACGGGTGGATCTATCAGGCAACCTGCTGCTATGTGTGGCGTTGTGGGCTTGAAACCTACTTATGGACGTGTGTCTCGATATGGGCTGATTGCTTTTGCTTCTAGCCTGGATCAGATAGGAACTTTAAGTAAAACGGTAGAAGATGCCGCTCTTATTATGAATATTATTTCAGGCAAGGATGAGCGTGATTCTACGAGTTGTGATGTAGAGACGCCTGATTTTATAGAAGTTTTAAAAGGCGATCTCAAGGGCCTTAAAGCGGGCATTCCTAAAGAATATTTTATTGAAGGTTTAAATAGTGAGGTTAAGGCTGCAGTTGACGAAGCTATAAAGGTTTTTAAGAAGCTGGGTGTCGAGGTTGAAGAAATTTCACTACCACATACTAAATATGCGGTAAGTACATATTATCTTATTGCTCCAGCAGAAGCCAGCTCTAACTTGGCGCGTTTTGATGGTGTGCAGTATGGCGTTAGGGATAAGGCCTCAGATTTAATGCAAATGTATAAAAATACACGAGCTGAAGGTTTTGGACAAGAAGCAATAAGAAGAATAATTTTGGGGACTTATTCTTTAAGCAGTGGATATTACGAGGCTTATTATCTTAAAGCTCTCAAAGCTCGAGCAATTATAGCCAATGACTTTAAAGAAGCCTTTAAGAGAGTTGATTTTATTTTAACTCCAACTACTCCAACAACAGCCTTTAAGATTAATGAGAAAATTGATGACCCACTTCAGATGTATCTATCTGATATTTTTACTATACCTGTTAACTTGGCTGGCATTCCAGCAATGTCAATTCCCTGTGGATTCGATTCAAAGAAATTACCAGTAGGCTTACAGATAATAACTAAGGCCTTTGATGAAGCTACTATGTTAAAAGTAGGATATGGCTATCAGCAAAATACTTCATGGCATAAGGAAAAACCAAATTTATGAAATATATAACAGTTATCGGCCTTGAGGTTCATGTTCAATTAGCCTCAAGAACAAAAATATTTTGTGGCTGCAAAACTAATTTTGGAGCTAAAGCTAATACGCAGACATGTCCAGTTTGCTTAGGGCTTCCTGGCTCTTTACCTGTTTTCAATAAAAAGGTTTTAGAGCTAAGCTTGAGGACAGCTATTACTTTAAATTGCACTATTGCTGAGACTATGAAATTTGACAGAAAAAATTATTTTTATCCTGATTTACCTAAGGCTTATCAGATATCTCAGTTTGATATGCCCCTGGCAACAAAAGGTTATATTGATATAGCTGTAAATGGAGAACCTAAAAGAATTGGAATTACTAGAGTTCATTTGGAAGAAGATGCTGGTAAACTTATTCATGCCCAGAAGGAAAGTCTCATCGATTTTAATCGTTGCGGAACACCGCTAATAGAAATAGTATCAGAACCAGATTTAAACAATCCCGAAGAGGCTTATGATTATTTGAAGAAATTAAAAAACATTCTCGATTATTTAGAGGTTTCAGATTGCAATATGCAAGAGGGTTCCCTGAGGTGTGACGCTAATATTTCTTTAATGCCTCAGGATGCCAAGGAGCTAGGCACTAAAGTAGAAATTAAGAATTTAAACTCTTTTAAGGCAGTCAGAGATGCTTTATTTTTTGAGATTGAACGTCAGGAAGCAGAACTTAAGGATGGGCAGGAGATTGCTCAGGAGACAAGATTGTGGGACGAAGCAAGTAAGAAAACAATTTCTATGCGTTCAAAGGAAGAAGCTCACGACTACCGCTATTTTCCTGACCCTGATTTACCAAAATTTTTAATAGAAACATCCTTAGTAAATGATATTACCAACGACCTGCCCGAATTAGGGCATGAAAAAAAAGTTAGATTTATAAAAGAATATTCTTTATCGGAATATGACGCTGGTATTCTAACTTCTTCAAAAGCGATGGCCGAGTATTATGAAAAATGTCTTAAAATTTTAAACGAACCCAAGGAAATAGCTAATTGGTTGATAGGTCCGGTTCTTTCTGAGCTTAAAAATATTGATAAAGATTTCAATACTACAAAGCTTGATTCACAAGAGTTAATAGAAATGATTAAATTAGTTAAAGAAAATAAAGTTAATGCAAAAAAGGCTAAAGAAGAGATATTACCTGAAATAATTGAAAATTATAAAAAAACAAATGATGTTCTTAAAGAGAAAGATATCTTGCAGGTCTCAGATGAGACGGAATTAAATGCATTTATAAAGCAGGTAATTAGTGAAAATGAAAAATCAGTTAACGATTACCAACAGGGTAAAAAAAGTGCTATAATGTATTTAGTAGGTCAAGTAATGCGGCTTTCAAAGGGTAAAGCCGATGCTCAAAAAGTTAAAGAACTCTTAGAAAAAAAATTGGAGGCTTAGATTATGCATAGGCGCAAGTCTATAATTTGGATAATTATCTTTTCATTAACATTTTTTGCTGTGGGACTCAGAGGCGGAATATGCCTTGATGAAGATCAACAGGCTCAAAGTAATACCAATCAAGAAGAACTTTTTAAATCCCTAGAAATATTTTCAGGAGCAATTTCGTTAATTCAAACTAAATATGTGGAAGAAGTTGATTCTAAGGAGCTAATTTATGGTGCCCTAAAAGGTATGCTTTATTCGCTTGATCCGTATAGTCAGTTTTTAGATCCAGATGCCTACAGTGATATGCAGGTTCAAACTGAAGGGGAATTCGGGGGTTTAGGAATAGAAATTGCTGTAAAGGATAATATCCTCACAATTATAAGTCCTATTCATGGCACCCCAGCTGAAAGAGCTGGAGTTATGGCCGGAGACAGGATAATTAAAATAGATGGTGAAACTACCGAAGCAATAACCTTACTTGAAGCCGTCAAAAAATTACGCGGTAAACCTAAAAGCGAAGTAACTCTTACTGTCTTCAGGGAAAAAACAAGCAAAATATATGATATTCTCATAATAAGAGATATTATCAAGATAGATAGTATAAAAGATGTGCAGATGGTGGATGAAAAAATAGGCTATATCAGGTTAGTTGAATTTCAAGAAAATTCACCGGCTGAGTTTAAGAAGGCAGTTGTCAAATTAAAAAAAGAAGGTATGGATTCTCTGGTCCTTGATGTAAGAAATAATCCCGGAGGTCTTTTGGATAGTGCCATTCAAATTACGGATATGCTTTTGCCGGCAGATTTAGTGATCGTCAGCACTAGAGGCAGAGACAGTAAAGAAGAATATACTTTTAGTTCTAAAGAAAAATCTCTATTGTCTGATAAGGAGCCCATGGTTGTTTTGATTAATGAGGGTTCGGCTAGTGGTTCAGAAATTTTAGCTGGTGCTCTGCAAGATCATAACCGAGCTGTTCTTTTGGGTCAGAAAACATTCGGAAAGGGTTCTGTTCAGAGTGTTATTCCTATGAGTGACGGATCAGCTGTAAGAATTACGACTAGTAAATATTATCTACCTAGCGGGCGCTCTATTCATGAAAAGGGTATTGAGCCCGATATAGAGGTGGAAGAAATAACTATGGAATTAAGTGCTGAAGAAAGCTCAAAACTCCTTTTTGATAAAATAGAAAAAGAAGGCAAGGAAGATCTTTCCACAGAAGAAGCACAAGAGTATGATTATCAGCTCAAAAGAGCAATTGATTTAATAAAAGGCTTAAAGGTATACAGCAAGAGAAACACAGAAATTGAAAAACAAAATTAATAAAATATCATTTTTTATAGTTATTATCTGCATAGTACCTGTTTTTTTAATGGGTTGTGAGAATAAGCAATCTGAGGAAAAATTGCAAACCAAGCAACAAAAAGAGCAGGTTGAGCTTAAAGCGAAAGTTGCAATTGTAATTGATGATTGGGGCTATAGTAAAAAATTATTAAATAAAACAATAGCTTTGAAAACACCGGTAACATTTTCTGTTTTGCCAAATTTAGATTATTCTTCTTGTATTGCTTCTGAGGCACATCAGGCAGGATATGAGGTAATACTCCATTTGCCTATGGAATCTTATAGCTTGATAGCTGCAGAAAAAAAATATCTTAAAGCTGGAATGAGCCAGCAGGAAATATCTGATTATTTAGATAAATCACTACTAAGTGTGCCCTATGCAAAGGGTGTTTCCAATCATCAGGGTTCAAGAGCAACAGAAGATGAAGAGCTTATGCAGGAGTTTTTTGATATTTTATCAAAGAAAGATTTATTTTTTCTGGATAGTTTTGTGACTTGTAACTCATGCGCCCAAGATATTGCGTCCAATTGTGGGATTAAAACTGCAGAGCGAGCAGTTTTTCTTGATAATGAAAGTAATTTTGATTATATTAAAAGTCAGTTTGAGCAACTTCAGGAAGTGGCTTTAGAAAAAAGCCAGGCAGTTGGTATTTGTCATGCGAGAAAAGCCACTATCAAGGCTTTAGAAAAATTAATCCCTGAAGCCAGGGAAAATAATATTGAATTTGTTTTTCTATCTGAGTTATTAAGTTAGGATAAGTGATTAATGGATATACTTGGAATTGAAACTTCTTGTGACGAGACCGCAGCTGCAATTGTTTCTAACGGTAAAACAGTTCTTTCTAATGTTGTTTTGACGAGCCTTGATTTTCACAAGGAGTATGGTGGAGTTATTCCAGAAATTGCTCATCGTTTTCATGTAAAGTTCATTGATAAAGTAGCCCATAAAGCACTTAAGAAAGCTAAAATTAAGACAGATGAATTAGATGCTATTGCTGTTACCTATGGCCCTGGATTAGTGGGGGCTTTGTTAGTGGGTGTATCTTTTGCGAAGAGCCTGAGTTATGCATTGAATAAGCCTTTAGTAGGTGTTAATCATTTGCAAGCCCATATTTATTCTGTATTAATGAGTCATAAAGGAATAAAATTACCTTGTATAGGATTAGTAGTTTCCGGAGGGCATACAAGTTTAGTTTTAGTGAAGGACTATTTAAATTATAAAAATTTAGGCCAGACGCAGGATGATGCTGCTGGTGAAGCCTTTGATAAAGTGGCTAAAATATTAGGTTTGGGTTATCCGGGAGGCCCGATAATTGACAAACTTTCAGGGCAAAAAAGAAAAAATAGCATACATTTTCCCAGGGCTTATCTTTCTAAGGATTCTTTGGATTTTAGTTTTTCAGGATTAAAGACAGCTGTTTTATATTACAGGAAAAAAATAAAAAACAAGAAACTTAATAAACAACAACAAATAGATATTGCAGGTGCTTTTGAAGATGCAGTAGTTGATGTCTTGGTTGATAAAGCACTTTTAGCGGCAAAAAAATACAGAGTAAAAAATATTGTTGTTGGCGGCGGGGTAAGTCAAAATACCTCATTGAGAAAAAAGTTAGCAGAAAAAGCTGCTTTAAATAAATGCAAGGCTTATTTTCCACTAAAGGTTTATTGCCAGGATAATGCAGCTATGATTGCGGGATTAGCTTATCATAAAATAATAAAAAAAGAGGTTTCTAATCTGGGTTTACAAGTTGAAACTTCTTTAGCCATAGATAAAAAATAGGAATGAGGAGATGCCCATGAGTATCTTAGATTATCTTTACCCGTTACTTCTTTCTTTAATTTTGTGTGGTTTAATTGGGCTTGAAAGAGAGTCTCATGGTAGAGCAGCAGGACTTAGAACGCATATACTTGTAGGTATAAGTTCGACTTTAATTGTTCTTACCTCAATATACATGTCTAGTGGGCGGGGCATAATTAGTGATCCGGGCAGAGTAGCTGCTGGAGTTGTAACTGGTATTGGTTTTATTGGGGCAGGTACAATTATGAGATTTAGAGCTTCAATTAAAGGCTTAACTACCGCGGCTAGTATTTGGGCTGCGGCTGCTGTTGGTCTGGCAATTGGTTCTGGATTTTATCTGGGAGCTTTAGTAACTACAGCTATGATTCTTTTTTCTCTGGTTTTTTTGGGAAGAATCGAGAAAATATTTATTAAAAAATCTTATTATAAAAGTTTAGTTGTTATAAGTTCAGCAGAAGTCAGCAATCTTAAATCAATAAAACAAATTTTAGATAACTATGAAGCTGATATAAAAGATTTTGAAATTTCTACCTCAAAGAAAAGTGAACAAATAAATCTATGCTTTGATTTGAGAATAGATGATAATATAGAAGAAGAACTGGTAGCTGCTGTGGCAAAGATTAAAGGTGTTATCAGCGCCAGCTGGTTTAACAAACAAGGGGAGGTGACTTAAAATGTTTAAGGGTTCTAAAAGGGACGCCGAAAGCAAGAAATCCAAGGTCCTCGACGTTGATGCCAGTATGCAGGGAAGCCTAGTATTTAAAGATCCTGTGGATTTGAAAATTAGTGGTCAATTTGAAGGTAGCTTGGATACTAGGGGTAATCTTACTGTGGGTGAAAATGCCTCAGTAAACGCCGAGGTTAAAGGTGAGAATGTTACAATTTGTGGTAAAGTCGTAGGAGATATAATAACTACGTCTAAGCTAACTTTGAGCAGGACGGCAAGAATAATAGGTGACATTAAGACGCCAGTTTTAAAAGTCGAAGAAGGAGCTGTCTTGCAGGGTAATTGTCAGATGGTTTCAGGTGACGAACCATCAAGTAAAAAAAAAGAGATTCTGAATAGCAAGCAATTAGCTGAATACCTCGAAGTTGACTCAGATGAAGTTAATGAATGGATTAAAAATAGAAAGATTCCAGCTTTTAAAGAAAGTGACGAATGGAAATTTGATAAGGCAAAAATTGATGCTTGGGTTGTTTCAGAAAAAATAAAATAATCAAAAAGTTATGTTAAAATTAGCAACAGTTTATTTTAATAAAAAAAGAATACGTTAAATTATGTCTGAAGAAAAACTTTTAAGTCTAAAAGCTGCGGCAGAGTATTTGGGTATTACTGAGAAGCGCCTCAAAGAACTTTCCGATCATGGGGTAATTCCTGCTTACCGGGTAGCTGGTTTATATTTACGTTTTAAAAAGAATCAGCTTCAGAAACTCAAAGGTAAAATAACCAATATTCAAAGTCAGTATTCTCAATATCAAGAGACTAGAAGTTCCTTCACTAGAGATGTAGTTTATACAACTAAAGATAGGGTAAAAGATTTCTGGCATTTTTATGACTTCTATATTATTAGCGTGGTTTTGATAGCCACGATTTTGTTCATGATTTTTAAACACACTTTATAACAGGTAAATTTTTATACGAACGTTGATGGATTATCAAAATATATATTTTATTAGTGCAGTAATATTGGGCTTCTACATGGCTTGGAACATCGGTGCCAATGATATGGCAAATTCGATGGGTAGCTGTGTTGGAGCTAAAGCTGTTACGTTGAAGCAAGCTGTTTTTATTGGGGCTATTTTATGTTTTTTTGGAGCGACCTTTGTTGGTGGGCAAGTAGCTGATACAATAAAAAAAGGTATTGTCGATACTTCTGCAATTAATAACTTAGATGTTATTATAAAAGGATTATTGGCTACTCTATTAGCTGCCAGTATCTGGATTACTTTTGCTACTTGGTTTGCTTGGCCGGTTTCTACGACACATTCAATTGTAGGTGCTTTGGTCGGTTTTGGTTTATTTGTAGGTGGGCCTGAGATAGTTAATTGGCATAAACTCATTGGAGTAGTAATTAGCTGGATCAGTTCTCCAGTTTTTGCAGGCTTAATGGCTTTTGCCTTTTATAAAATAATTGAAAGATTTATTCTATCTGTTGATGATAGCGAGCGAGCAATAGTTAGAATTGGGCCTATTTTCATAGGATTAACTTTTTTTATGGTAGTTATGTCATTATTATTAAAAAGTCCATTAGGAAAGCACTGGGAAATTGGACTTGCTGAGGGATTATTATATGCTTTAATAGCAGCAATCATAAGTGGTATTATTGGGTTTTTATTTGTTAGAAAAGCAGTTTCCTGGGGTTATAAGGTTGAGAATATTTTTAGAATTTTACAAATTATGACATCTTGCTATATAGCTTTTTCTATTGGGGCTAATGATGTGGCCAATGCGGTTGGTCCTGTAGCTGGGATATTAAGTATTATAAAAAGTCAAAGCCTTCAATATAAAGTACAAGTTCCAGTTGGTCTTTTAGCTATGGGAGGCATTGGGATAATTATTGGCATGGCTACTTGGGGCTACAAAGTTATTGGAACTGTAGGCAGCAAGATTACAGAGCTGACTAATTCCAGAGGTTTTTCAATTGATTTTTCGGCAGCCACCAGTGTTTTGTTAGCTTCCAAAATGGGCATGCCGGTTTCTACGACGCATGCAGTAATTGGTGCTGTTTGCGGCGTGGGTTTAGCTCGGGGGTTGGATGCAGTTGACTTTAGAATTGTAAAAAAGATTATTATTTCATGGGTGGCTACTATTCCAGCTGCAGCCATAACGTGTATTCTTTTATTTAAATTATTTATGTTACTTTTTTAATTGGAAAATATTACATGGAGGTGATTGTTTATGTTTAGAAGAGTTCCAATTTTATCTGCTTTTAGAGAATCGCCCTTTGATGATTTTGTTGAACATGCCTCTAAGGTTAATGAATGTATTCATATCTGGAAGCAGGCTGTCAGTGCTTATTTAGAAAAAAAGTACGACATCTTCAATGAACTCTCAGAGAAAGTACAGCTCTTAGAGCATGAAGCTGATTTGATAAAAGGTAAAATAAGTGCACATTTACCTAAGGGTATTTATATGCCGGTATTTAAATCTGATTTTATGATGTGCCTTAAAGAACAGGATTCTATTTTAGATTATGCAGAGGATACTGTTATCTGGCTTAGTTTCAAAAAAGTAGATATGACTTTTATTAAAGATGAAGTTTTGCAACATACTCAGAAAGTAACTGAGACCGTAGAAACACTTGAAAAAGTAGCCTTGAGGCTAAAAGAATTTTTTAGAACACATAAAAATGCAACCAGAGAAGAAATGAAAGAACTTATTAAAGAAGTTCATCGTCAAGAATGGGAATCTGATAGAATAGAAAAGGCACTTACAAAGAAGGTTTTTAATTCTAATGAGGATGGCCTTATAGTATACTTTTTAGTTAGAGCTATAAGTTTATCTGCCAGCATTGCTAACCATGCTGAAAATGCAGGTGATAGAATTCGAGCTATGATAGCCAAGTAAAGTATGTGCAGGCTTTCTTGACGTTATCCTTAATTGGTTGTATAATATAACTTAAAAGGGTTATAAAAATTGATTGATAACAGTAGACTCATAAGAAACAGTATCCGTAATACAGGATTACTGACTGATGACCAGATAAAACAAGCCCTTGAGTTTCAACTTAAAAGCAAGGATCGCCTTAGTTATATCCTTACCAAAATGGATTTCATTGCTAATGAAGATGTAGTAACTAGTTTGCCTAGTCAGATTGGACTTGTACCATCTTCCTTAAAAGGCATCCAGATAAACAAAGACGCCGTAAAGAAAGTATCTTCCTCTTTTGCTTATCAACATAGAATTCTACCCATAAATCTTCAAGATGGTGTTTTAACTATAGCTACAGATGACCCCCTTAATTTTTTAGCCTTAGATAATTTAAGTAATATAATTAACTTACAGATAAAAGCTATTCTTGTGACAGAAGACGAGCTCAGGGAAAGTCAGAATATATATTATGGAGTTAAGAAAGAAGAAAAAAAAGCTTTAGATAATGTTGTCCAGACCATTGATAGTGAAGAAGAATATTACGGTAAAAATGAAGATGCTAGTTTTACTTATACTAGTAGCGAAGAAGATGCTCCTATTATTCGTTTAGTAAGTTTAGTATTGAGTGAAGCCGTAAAGAATAGAGCTAGTGATATTCATGTCGAGCCCCTAGAAAAAGAATTCAGAGTTCGTTATAGAATAGATGGTTTATTGCATGAGGTACCTGCGCCGCCTAAGCATTTACAGGCTTCAATTATCAGTCGAATAAAACTTATGGCTGGTATAGATATTGCTGAAAAAAGATTACCCCAGGATGGACGCATTAGAGTTCGTCTTTTAGATAAAGATTTAGATTTACGTGTTTCAACCTTGCCGGGTATATATGGTGAATCGGTGGTTATGAGAATCCTTGACAAGTCAAGCTTGCTTATCGGATTGGAAGAGATAGGTTTTCTTACCGAGGATAGAAAGAAATTTGAAGAATTGATAGCAATGCCGAATGGAACCCTCTTGGTTACTGGTCCGACAGGTTCAGGAAAAACCACGACCCTTTATGCTGCTCTTAATCATCTAAATAAGCCTAATAAAAAAATAATTACTATTGAAGATCCGGTTGAATATCAATTAAAAGGTATTAATCAGGTTCAGATAAGACCTCAAGTTGGCCTAACATTTTCGTCTGGTTTAAGAGCTATGCTAAGGCAGGCCCCCGATGTAATCCTTGTTGGTGAAATTCGCGATAAGGAAACAGCTTCAATTGCTATTCAGGCGGCACTTACAGGTCACTTGATATTTTCAACCCTACATACTAATGATGCTCCCGGTGCTGTTACACGATTAATTGATATGGGAGTTAAGGGGTATCTGGTAGCCTCAACTCTGCAGGCGGTATTGGCCCAAAGATTAGTCAGGAGAATATGTCCTAGTTGTAAAGAGCCGTATGCCCCCAAGCCGGATGAAATCAAGGCTATGGGATTGAAGGAAGAAGATTTGGCTGGAGCTGAATTTATGATGGGTAAGGGTTGTCCGGAATGTAGTAATACAGGATTTAGAGGAAGACAGGCTATTTTTGAGATGCTAATCGTAAATGATGTTATACGAGAAATGATTTTTGAGAGAAAATCAAGTTCTGAGATAAAACGTAAAGCTGTCCAATTGGGCATGAAGACTTTAAAAGAAGACGGCAAGATGAAAGCCCTTAGAGGTGTAACAACAATTTCTGAAGTTATACGTGTAGCTCAAATGGATGAAATGTAAGGAAAGATAAATATGATAGCAGTTAATAAACTTCTTTCAGAGTGCATTAATAGAAATGCATCAGATCTTCATATTACTCCAGGTAAACCACCGATTTTACGTCTTAATGGCGGCTTGGTTCCATTGGAAATGCCTGCCTTGAGTACAGAAGATATTGAGCAAATTAGTAATCAAATTACCGATGATGATAAACGAAATAAAATTCGCGATGTTGGTGGTTGTGATTTTGGTTTTAGCTTTGGCAAAAATCGTTTTAGAGCATCAATCTTCAGAGAGAAGGGTATGCTGGGAATTTCCCTGCGCCTTATACCCTCAGAACTTTTTACTTTAGAAGAATTGGGGTTGGCAGGAAAGATAAAAGAGCTTTTGCATAGCGAAAGGGGCTTAATCTTAGTTACCGGTCCGACAGGATCAGGTAAAAGCACCACCCTGGCTACAATGATCAATTATATCAATGAAAATATGGATAAACATATCATTACGGTTGAAGATCCTATTGAATATTATCATGAGCATAAAAAAAGCATTATTACCCAAAGAGAAGTTGGGGTAGATGTGCCATCATTTTCTGAGGCTGTTGTAAGAGGACTAAGAAGCGACCCCGATGTTATATTGGTTGGTGAAATGCGAGATTTAGCAACTATCCAAGCAGCACTATTAGCGGCTGAAACTGGACATTTAGTGTTTGCGACTTTACACACTATTAATTCGTCCCAGACAGTAGATAGAGTTATTAATTCGTTTGCTGTTCATCAGCAGGAACAGGTTAGAATACAACTTTCGGCTACAATTTTAGCAGTTTTATCACAGAAACTCGTTGTTAAAAAATCAGGTGAGGGAAGAGTGGCTTGTTTTGAGATTATGGTTAGCACTTCTTCAATTCAGAGTTTGATAAGAGAAAGAAAAACGTTCAGGATTCCGTCTGAACTGCAAACAGGCTCTAAATATGGTATGAAGCCTTTTGATTACTCGCTTATAGAATTGTGTCAGCAAGGTATAATTACTAAAGAAGCGGCATTAATTAATGCTTTTGATAAAGAGCAATTTGAGTCAATGTATCGCGAAAGGATGGGTAAATAATTATGGCCGATGATTTTCTGAGAAGAAAACCATTAGGTGAAATTCTTCTTGATCAAGGTATAGTTACTCAAGAGCAGCTAGATCAAGCCCTTGAAGAGCAGAGAAAGACCGGCAGGCTTTTAGGTAGAGTTTTAGTTGAGTTTGGCTTTGTAAAAGAGGAAAGAATTTTAGAAGCTTTAGGTATCCAAATCGGAATGAAGGTTACTAATTTAGCCGACATGGATATACCTGAAGAGGTTATTAAACAAGTGCCCCCATCATTAGCTCAGGTTTATAATGTTGTTCCTGTTAAATTTGAAAATAATATTATTACCGTTGCTTTATCAGATCCCCTTAATATAAATGTTGTAGATGATTTAAGATTTGTTTTGAATTGTGAAGTTCAGGGGGCCTTAGCTACCGAGGAAGATATTAATCAAGCTATTGAGAAATATTATGGAGTTACCTCTCAGGAAGATTCACTTAATCTCCTAGTTCAAGAGATAGAAAAAAGTGCTCCTGTGGTTTTATCTGCTGAAATTCAGGAAATGCAGGACATAACCAGCCTAAAAGAGCTAGCTTCTCAGGCGCCAGTTGTTAAATTGGTAAATTTAGTTCTTTTACAGGCCGTAAAAGATAAAGCTAGTGATATTCACTTTGAGCCTTTTGAAGATGAATTTAAAGTGCGTTATCGTGTTGATGGTGTTTTATATGAAATAACCCATCCGCCTAAAAATCTTAGTCTAGCTATAACGTCTAGAATAAAAGTTATGTCTAGTTTAGATGTAGCTGAGAGCAGGATTCCCCAAGATGGTAGGATTATGATGCGCGTTGCTGGAAGAAGTGTTGACTTGCGCGTTTCAACTTTGCCGACTGTTTTTGGAGAGAGTGTGGTTATGCGTGTTTTAGATAGAAGCGTAGTTAGTTTAGATTTAAATGAAGTTGGCCTGACAACAGAGCAGCAGGATACTATTCTGAAACTTATCAGTAAACCTAATGGTATTATTCTGGCTACTGGACCTACAGGATGTGGCAAAACAACGACGCTTTATTCATGCTTAAGAAAAGTAAATAAACCAGAATATAAAATTATTACGACAGAAGATCCGGTTGAGTATGATATTTCGGGAATTATACAGGTTAGTATTAAGCCCAAAATTAATCTGACTTTTGCCACTTGTTTAAGGCATATATTGAGACAAGATCCAGATATTATAATGGTTGGTGAAATTCGTGATAAAGAAACAGCCCAGATAAGTATCCAGGCCTCATTAACTGGTCACTTGGTATTTTCTACCCTGCATACTAATGATGCTCCAGGAGCAATTACGCGATTAATTGATATGGGAATTGAACCGTTTTTGATTACTTCAACCTTGGAGTCGGTTGTTGCTCAAAGGTTAATACGTGTTTTATGCCCTAAGTGTAAAGAGGCTTATACACCGGTTGAGTACGAACTTTCACAGATTAACCTTTCTCCGGATAAGGCTGCGGATAAAACATTTTATCGGGCTAAAGGTTGTCGCGAATGTAATGATATTGGTTATAAAGGTCGAACCGGTATATTTGAAATGTTGATGATGAGTGATAAAATAAGAAATCTTATTATGGATAAAGCTCATACAGCTCTCTTAAGAAAAAAAGCTGTTGAAGAAGGCATGCGCACATTAAGAGATGATGGTTTGCTTAGAATATATGATGGTCTTACAACCATAGAAGAAGTTATCAGAGAAACCCAAGGGTATTCTTAAATGAAGACAGAACTTAGACGATTGACAAAAGACTAAGTTCTATGTCTGAATTTATCCCGATGGTAATGCTTCTATGAAGGAATTTCATTCGGGATTAATTCGGGTAAGATAAACTCATTATCCTGCTTCAGAAGCAGCGGAATTTAATTAGTGTGAAATAGAATAATTATCCCGCATTTCGCTAAGGCTCAAGGCTGCGGGATTTAATTCGCGCATATAATTTACATTCACTTGTGTTCTGTAAATTATGCGCTCATTAATAAGAAATTGAAGTTAACTACATCCCCTCTACATTCTTCTTCTTTGATGCGAAGAATGGGGGATTAATTCGGGTAGATTAGTTATGTTCACTTTCTTCCATAACTAATACCCTCATTAAGGAGGTAATCAAAATTGCCTAGATTTGAATATAAAGCTATAGATCCTAATGGTAGAGAGGTTACGGGTTTTATTGATACTGGGACTACTCAAGAGGCTGTTTCTAAAATAAAAGAAAAAGGTCTTTATCCGACTCAAATAAGTGAAGCTAAAAAAGAGCAAACTCAGGACTCCTCTGGATCTGCTAATAGTGCTGCTGCAGCTCCAGCTAAAAAAGGAGGAATGAATGCAGAAATATGCATTCCTTTTTTAGGTATAGGAACTGTTAAAAGTAGTGAAGTTGCAGTTTTTACTAGGCAGCTGGCAACTTTAATTGAAGCAGGATTACCTCTGGTAAGAAGTTTAAATGTTTTACATGATCAATTAAAAGCTGGCCCTCTAAAAGATGTTATATCTAATCTTTCAAGAGAAGTCTCAGCTGGTGGTACCCTAAGTGAATCAATGGCTAAATATCCCAATGTTTTTACCAATCTCTATTCAAATATGATTAAGGCTGGTGAAGCTGGTGGTGTACTTGAAATTGTTTTAGAGAGATTAGCTGAGTTTCAGGAAAAGAACCAGGCCCTAACTCAAAAAGTTAAATCAGCCCTAACTTATCCGGCCTTAGTTGTTATCTTTTCAGTTGGTGTACTTTTATTTTTAACTACCTATATTATTCCTAAATTTATGGGTATTTTCCAGAATATGAATGCTGGTGAAATGCCGGGTATCACTAAATTTGTTATGGCGATGAGTTCTCTTATGAGAGATAAATGGTATATTGGACTGGGGCTTTTTATTAGCATTGTTGTTGGATTAAAAGTATTAAATAGTTTTAAGGATAGTAAACTATTTTTAGATAAAATTAAACTGCGAATTCCTGTAGCAGGAGAATTAATGAGAAAAATAGAGGTAGCCAGATTTTCCAGAACTCTGGGTACTCTTATTTCCAGTGGTGTTCCTATCTTACAGGCTTTAAGAATCACACGGGGAACTATGAATAATGAAGTTATGAGCAGAGCTCTTAAGCGCGTTCATGATAGTATCCGTGAAGGTGAATCTATAGCCAGTCCCCTGAAAGCCAGTGGAGCCTTTCCGCTTATGGTTGTCAATATGATAGATGTCGGTGAAGAAACCGGTTCTTTAGATACCATGCTTAATAAAGTTGCTGATATCTACGATACCGAGGTCGATGCTACGGTAAATGCCCTAACTTCAATCATTGAACCATTTTTAATTGTAGGTATGGGTGTTATTGTAGGTTTCTTGGTTATTTCTATGTTCTTGCCGCTCTTCAAGCTCATGTCTTCAATAACCAGTCAGTAAAGGGTAACTATTGGCTTCAATATTAAGAATATGGTATAATATACTATAGAGGTAAAGAGATGAAAAAGACTGCTTTTACTATAGTTGAAATGATAGTTGTGCTTATTGTGATAGGTATTCTTATAGGCCTTTCTACAGGTGGAGCCATGAAAATACTATCTGAAGCTAAAAGAGGACAAGCAGAGGCTGATATAGCTGCCTTAGCATCAGCTGTCTCTAGATATGAAAGAGATGTGGGAAGTTATCCGCCTGATTCAAGTAACGGCTTGTGGTATTATCTTGAGGATGACAGGTCGGGCGATCCAGACACTTGGAATGGGCCTTATATAAATTTTGATGATGGTCGGACTTCAGGTAATGATTATGAAGACCCTTGGGGAAATAATTATTTATATGATTGTACAACTCTACTAAGGAACAACCCTAACTTTGTCGACATATGGTCAACCGGTGGTAGTGGAGCTTCAATAGAGAATTGGTAAAAGAGGTGTTTATGATGATAGCAAATAATAAAAAGTCTTTTACATTAGTTGAGATGATAACTGTAATGGTAATGATTGGAGTGCTTTTAGGTTTAATCTTGACTGGTTCTTTTAATGCTATTAAAGAAGCTCGAATTGAAAAAGCTAAAGCAGCCATTAAAATCACAAAGACAGCTTTGGATATGTTTGAGGCAGATGTGGGCTTTTATCCTCCATGGAACAACTCGGGAAATAAATTTAAATCCTGGCTGCAGGATGGTTGGTATGAGAATCCTGGATGGATGTCGGTGCCTAATAGTAATGCACCTTATATGAACTTTATAGATACTGATTTAAATGCGCCCGCAAGTTCAGGTGGAAATCAGTATATGGATCCCTGGGGTAATGCCTATGAATACCGTTGTCCGGGTACAAATGGCGATTATGACATTTGGGTTAACGGTAGACAGTCGGAAATAAATAGCTGGGATTGATAGATATGAAAAAAATTAGAGCTTTTACACTAATAGAATTAATGATGGTTATGGTAATTATAGGTATCTTAGCTTCCTTAATTACAACAGGAGCTTTTAAATCTATAGAAAGTGCGAGAGAAAGTAGGGCTGAGTCTGATATTGTGGCTTTGGAAGCAGCTCTTGAGAGATATAGATTAGATACGGGAATTTATCCAGCTCAAGCTGTGATTGGAGATAATTCATTTAAATTATGGCTGGAGGTTGGAGATGGTTCTACTGGTTGGGACGGACCTTATATGCGATTCAAAAGTAGTGAGGTTACTGCGAATGCTTATAAAGACCCCTGGGGAGTTGCCTATCAGTATCAATGTCCTGGAGTTGCACATGGCTCTACAATCAATGCTTTTGATATATCAATATCATCTGGCGCTATAAATAGCTGGGATTAATGGGTGATTATTATGAAAAAAAGATCTTTCACACTCTTAGAAATGATGGTTGTCCTGGTTATTATATTTATAATAACAGCTATTGCTATGCCTAATTTCTGGGGCGGTTATAAGAGCAAAGAAGCTAAAGGTGCTGCCAGAGAAATTGCATCAATATTGAAGGCGGCAAAAAGTTATGCTCAGACTCAGAATACAAAATATGATGTTATGTACTGGTATGCTAATGATGATGCAACTAATGGTGAAACCTGGATTACAATAGATATCTATAATGATTTTGATACAAATGGTTCGGGCGGAAAAGTAGGTAAATCGACAAAACTTCATCTTAATCCTCAATATACTATAGATGAGACTTTTGATGGTATTGTGGATGATAATCGAATCACATTTTATCCCGATGGACATGCTGATGATGCTGACGGGGATCCTTTAGGAGATGAAACTATTAGCTTAACATTACCTGATGGTAAAAGTATCACCATAACCATTAATGAAAATACCGGTTCTGTAATGGGTGGGGATTTAGAGTTGTAGATTTAAGTTAACTAGTAATTTATCCTCTTGCCTTTTTTATTGTCTCATGATATAGTCATTTCTGCATTATGAGGAGTTCAACTTTTAAATCTTCATTTACTTTAATTGAGCTAATAGTCTGTCTGGGTATTGTGGGTATTATTTCAGCAGTAACTTTGCCGTATTGCTGGGGTGCCTACAGGTCAGTTGAAGCTAAGACTACCACGAGAATAGTTGCTTCAATCTTAAGAAGCACTAAAGAAATGGCTATAGCTCAGGGCAAGAAATATGAGATTATTTTTACTCCCAGTAATAGTAATCTTGATATTGAAGTCTATACTAATCTCTCAGACCCTAATCCCCTAAAAGTCGGAAAAACTGAAAAAATATCTTTAAGTAGTTCCTATAATTTTAATGTTACTTTTCATAATGATAAAGCTATCTTTACTTCTTTTGGGACTTCTAATGGGGGTTCAGTATATATTACTGATACTTCTAATAATAAAGGATATAGAATAAGTGTTTTATCTACTTCCGGCAGAGTGAAAGTATTAGCACTTGATTAATAGCGGTTAAAAAACAGGATTAAGCCCGCCAGAGGCGGACAGGGATTAAGACGCTCACCGTTGATAAATTGATGGTGAGCTCTAAGGATTAAGTTAAAAACAAGAAACAAGTATAAAGTTACAAGACACAAGTCACAAGGGCAAATAGCTAATAGCAAAGAGCTAAGGGCAAAGGGCAAAAAAATAAAAACAAAAGAAGACATTTTAACTTTGGCTTAACATTTCCTTTTCGTTGATAAGTTTTGTAACTTATGGTATTATATAGATTAGAGTTAATATCTATTAAATAGATATAATAATTTTTCAGGAGGAATTATAGATGAAAAGTAAAAAAGGTTTTACGCTACTTGAAATAGTTATAGCTCTGGCTATTCTAGCTATAGGATTAGTTGGAATCTTAAGTCTTTTCCCTGTGGGCTTTGAGGCTTCTAGACGTGCTAGTATGTTAACAGAAGCAACTATCCATGCTCAGCAGAAGATGGAAGAATTTAAGCAAGCTGGATATGAATACCTAAATAATACAAGTTCATTTCCAGACAATACACCTACAGATTATGTAGATTTTAGTGATAATAGTGGGTTGGCATGGCAAGTAACAGTTGCAGAAATTCCCCCTGGAAATTTAAAGAGCGTAACTCTTGACATTAAATGGCAGGAGAAAGGGGCTGATAAGAGTGAGACG
>Ga0222667_1000270_pt1 | contig 26996 bp, 28 predicted proteins | sample AntAcemetagen657_FD_179854 | JGI IMG/M metagenome (GOLD analysis project Ga0222667, IMG submission 179854) | Saline water microbial communities from Ace Lake, Antarctica - #657 | ecosystem: Environmental > Aquatic > Non-marine Saline and Alkaline > Saline | place: Antarctica: Ace Lake... | reverse complement strand
TGCCAGACGTAGTGAGATTCTCCTTTTTCATCTGTGTACTTGATGTTAAAGACTTTGGCAAAGTTATCACCCAGGAGATGAGAGGTACCGAACTGGAGAGACTTACCATCTTGCATCATGGCTTCAGTGGTGTATGTTTTGGCAGCACCAGCAAATTTTTCACCATCTGACTTAACTCCGGTGTAAACAGGGATAGCGAGGACATCTTTGTCGAAAGTTTGATAAACATTCAACATTTTACGAGCAAATTTATCAGCTTCTTTTTTATCACGATGAGCAGTGTGACCTTCTTGCCAGAGAAATTCAGTGGTACGTAAGAATAGACGGGGACGTTTTTCCCAACGAACAATGTTAGCCCATTGGTTTATGAGTAAAGGTAGGTCTTTGTGAGTTTTGATCCATTTACTGTAGGTGTCATAGATGATGGTTTCAGAAGTGGGACGAATGACTAAAGGTTCTTGGAGTTTTTTACCACCAACATGAGTAACAGTGACTAGTTCAGGAGAAAAACCTTCAACGTGTTCAGCTTCTTTTTTGAGAAATTTTTCAGGAATTAGGAGAGGGAAGTAGGCATTTTTAATGCCAATTTTTTTAAATTCAAGATCAAGTAAGCGTTGAATATTTTCCCAGATGGCGTAACCATAAGGTTTGATGACCATGCAACCTTTAACGGAAGAGTGTTCAGCTAGATCTGCACCAGAGACGATATCTTGATACCACTGGGCGTAGTCTTGGGAACGAGGGGTGATTTTTTGATTTTCTTGATTTGAGCTCATGAGTAGAATTGTAGCAAGTATTTTTTAACTTTGTTCTTCTGAAGAAACTATTTTAGTAAATAATGGTTCTGGCTTAATAGAGGTATCTATTTGTTTAGTTAGTGTAGAGATTGTGTCGACTTCTTTATCCTTTTCTGGCCAGAGTTTGGAGACGGAAAGGCCGAGAAGTTTAAATATTTGTTGAGATGAGGTGGGCATAAGAGGAGAGATTAAGAAAGCGAGAGCAATGATAATGGCGTAGAGGTCGTGTAGGACGGAGATGAACTTATCAGGGTTGGTTTTTTTGAGTTCCCAGAGCTTTTCTTGATTAATCATTTTGTTGCCATAAGTGGAGAGTTTAAGAACTCCTTCAAGATACTGACGGAAGTGACAATTAGTTAGAGAAGTATGAGATTCTGAGAAGGTTGAAGATATGGTTTTGGCAGTTTTTTCCGAAACAGAAAGATTTTTGAAGGAACTAATGTTGGTTTGATTAGCTAGAGAAAGAGTGCGATGAATGAAGTTGCCCAGATTGCCGACAAGAATTTCGTTGTTTTTGGTGAAGAAGTTGGACCAATCAAAACTTGAGTCTTTGTTTTCTGGCATGATGAGGGTGAGGTAAAAACGAACAGGATCATTGCCATATTTTTCTACAATGTCTTTGGTATTAACAGTTACTCCCCTACTTTTAGAGAACTGTTTACCGGCAAAGTTTAAAAACATGTTGATGCTGGCAATATCAGGTAGATGAAGTTTTGAGTCATAGGCCATGAGTTGTCCTGGCCAGAAGATAGTATGAAAGACAAGGTTGTCCTTTCCCATGAAGTAGTAGTGGGTGGCGTCTTCGGTTTTCCAGAAATCTTCCCAGTTTCCTTTTCCTTGTTTGGTGTATAGCTGAGAAGCGGAGAGATAGCCGATGACGGCTTCAAACCAGACATAGATACGTTTCTTGTCAATGTTTTCAATGAGTTTGTCGGCAGGAATTTGATCAACTGGTAAAGGGATGCCCCACTCAATGTCACGGGTAATGGCACGAGGTTTTAAACCTTGTTTGATCCAGCCAAGAGACTCTTGTTCTACCCATTTTTTCCAGTTAGGACCGCTTTCTTTCAAGTAAGTAAGAATTTTCTTTTCTAGTTTGCTCCAGTCAACGAAGTAGTGTTGGGTTTCTTTTAGTTGAACAGGTTGATTAGAAAGTTTACTAAGAGGATTTTCTAGAGATTTATGATCAAGAAGACGACCACAATGGTCACACTGATCGCTACGAGCTTCTTTGTAACCACAGAATTTACAGACACCTTCGACATAGCGGTCGGGTAAAAAACGACCTTCTTTTTCTGAGTAGTACTGTTTGGTGGTATCAATGATGATGTAGTCATCCTTTAGGAGTTTAAGGAAGATGTCCTGGACGACCTTGATGTGCTGTTCGGTGTTGGTTTGAGTGTAGACATCAAAGCTAAGATCAAGAACATCTTTAAAAAGATGAACAACTTTTTTGTGATAGGTGTCGACAATCTTTTGAGGAGAAACACCTTTTTTCTCTGCCTCGATAGTGATGGGAGTTCCATGACAGTCAGAACCAGAGACCATGAGTACGTCTTTACCGGTAGCGTGAAAGTAGCGAGCGGTAATGTCTGCGGGTAAGAGATATCCAGCCAAGTGGCCAATGTGGATGTCTCCATTGACGTAAGGCCAAGCAACAGCAATGAGTTTTTTAGAGGTATTTTTAGTATCGGACATAAAACTGAGCTTTATTATATCTAAAGAGAAGCAAAGTGAAAGGGAAAGAATACCAAACACTCTCCTGTCCGGAGAGTGCTGGTGATCTGTGTTTGTTTGGGTTTATTTAAAACCGCCACGGAATCCTTGTCCTTCATTCATTCTGTATGAGTGTAAGGCTTCGGTATCAATTCCATTTTGCTCTGCCCAAGCTTGATGATCTTGACGTCGAGTTTCTCTTTCTTGTTCCATTTCAGCTTGATGATCTAGCATTAACTGTCTTTGTTCTGCGGTGATTACACCGTCTTCAAGTGCTTGATCTAAGCCTGCTCTTCTATTTTCACCTCTGTTTTGGAAGTGTTGTTGTCTTTCCTGTTGGAAGACTTCAACAACCTCTTCTTGATTGAGGCCAAATTTATCAATCAGAGTTTGGATGATGGGAGGGTTAGAGTTGGTTTCATCTGCTCTGACGGAGTTGACTCCAAGAGTACCGGTAAGGATAAGAGCTCCTAGACCTAATGTAGGGAGAATCATTTTTTTAAAAGTCATGTGTTTTCACCACCTTTCTGTGTTTACTACTTAACAATAGAACAGAGTGTAGGGGTGAAAATTGAGAATAAGCTTAGAGTTTTTGGGCAATTATTGAAGCGATTTTAGCGTTTCTTCCCAAATTTTCCTTGTATTCTTTAATTGACCAAGAAGTTTGGGAATATAGTTTTTTAAGTTCGTTGGGTTGAAAAACGTGGGGTAAGTCATTTCTAAAATTTTGAGTCATTCTGGCGCCAATTACATTGAACCCGCCTTTTTTAGTCCATGATTTCATGTTAGATATAAGTTCGTGAACTTGATTAGTGTTTAAAAAATGAAGTAGACCAATGGCTACAATCAGATCATATTTTTCGTCTGATTTAAATTTGGTGACATCAGAAACAACAAGATTGAGGTGAGGATTATCCTTGGTTTGTTTACGGATAATGTCGATTCCTTCCTGAGACATGTCGACTCCAGTAACCTGAAAAGATTTTTGTAATAAGAAAAGAGTGTTACGGCCATTTCCCACACCTAAATCTAAAGCTTTTCCAGTAGAAACATATTTTAATGCCTTTTTTACTATGGGCATTGGTTCATTGCCAAAAATATTGGGAGAGCTACGATATTTTTGATCAAATCTATTTTTGAATTGCATAAATTATTTTTATTAAAATATAAGTGTTGCCGGGCTAGGATTCGAACCTAGATAAACAGCTTCAAAGGCTGCTGTCCTACCATTAGACGACCCGGCAATAATAGCTGTATTTTATCATCTCCAGACGATTTTAGGTATGAATGTAGGCGAGGCGCTGATTGAGTTTGCAGGTTTGAGGAGAAAGTTTTTGAGGAACGGATTGAGGATTGGCTAGGTATTGAGAGTAGAGTTGAGATATTTCTGCAAGACCTGGACGATATTGGTTCTGAGAATTTGAGTGAATGATTTCTTGTAAAGGAACAAAAGAGTGATTTTGAATTTTAAAACTAGAGAAGTTTCTCTGATACTTTTTAGGTAAGGATAAGTGAAAGACCTGGACAAGGATGTCGGCTAAGACAATTTGAGTAAAAGGAGAACTGTTTTTTGGAATAAGATGGTAAGGAAAAGTGCCATCAATGACTGATTGGGTAAAGACTTCTCTTTCTAAAACCCTCCTAATAGCTAAAGAAGAGTTTTCTCCTCTTTTAGAGTAGGTGATGGGAAAAGAGATATCGCCTGATTGACCAAATGAGGTGTGTTTAAGAGAAATATCATTACCGACTAAGATTTTATTGGGCTCTTTTTCTGGAGAGATGATAAGAATAGTGCCGTGACGACGAACTGTCCCCTCTTTGATTTTTTGCAGAACACGATAGCAGGTGTGAATACTGGTACGAATTTGACGAGGAATACGTTGACGATATAGAGACTCAAGAGACATGTTTGAGTCGGCTAGGATAGACAAGATATGAAAGAGTTCAGAGACATTAGTGTTAGGACCGGCTTTTTCAACGACACCACAACCATTCCAGGTTTTTCTGAGTCGGGCAAAGGTGGGATAGCTAACACAGAGATCAGAGCCGTGTTTTTTAAAAACAGCATCAACAGATCCTAGCTTAAGATATTCGCCAATTAAAAATTGATTGTAGGGGTCCTTTTCTTTTTCGGTGAGAGAAGTGTGTGCGGTCATAACGACACGTTTAAGTATATCAATGCTGGAGCGGCTGTGGGGAATCGAACCCCAATTCTTTCCTTGGCAAGGAAAAGTAATAGCCCTTATACGACAGCCGCATATTGTGTGCTGAGGATCGGACTCGAACCGATATCTGAGGTTTTTCAGACCACCGCCGTGACCATCTTGGCTACCTCAGCAAACGTTGTCAATTATACCTCAAGTGGACCCAATAGGGATCGAACCTATGACCTCTACAGTGTAAATGTAGCGCTCTAACCAGCTGAGCTATGGGTCCCAGATAGGCTTAATTTTAACAGATTAAGGCTAGTTATCAGAAGCTTTTGATCTTTCGGTCTCGAGTTTGTTGATAAGAGCCTCGTAAAACTTATCAACCAGAGAGTTAATGAATGAAGTTTTAGCTTCTTCAATTTTTTCTTGACCAGCTTTTAAAAGATCTTGTTGGGTTTTAGAGATTGTTTCGGAGATGGACTCGCTTCCAAGTACCTGAGAATCATCACCTTCTTCCATTTCTTGGACCTTAGGCCAGAATTTTAGAGGAAGATTTAGCTTGGCAATAGCTTGAGGAATCTGATCAACTAAAGGTTTAACCCGAGGAATGATCTGGGGTGAAAAAACATAGAGAGTATAACCCAAAGCACCAACAATGATGAGACGAATTAAGGTTTTCATAGCTTTAGTTTATCAAAGGTGCGAATTCTACCTTCAACCAGAACACTTTGAGTAATTAATAATAGATTGTAATTCATGAATAAAGGTTTCGCTTAATGTTTGGTAATAGTGTTCTTAGATCTGTTTTCTTGGGATGGTCGGATTCGTTTTAGAACTTACTAGACATAAAAATTTGACAATGACTGAGAGCAATTATCGTGATAAAATCTAGGCATGAAATATGGAAAGGTTGATCTGGGTTTAAAGAGCAATTTATTAAGCTTGTTTTCAATCAATGAATAAAGAGAATGATAAACAATCTTCAATAAACGAAACTCCCTCTGTGATGAGTAGGGCTGATTTTTTGAGGTTAAGTGGAGAGGGTCTTATAAGCGGAGCGCTTTTTTTAAACGGTGTTAATTTTTCGAGTGAAAAAGAAGATCTTCCAGATAAAATATTAACTTTTACAGAACTTGGACCTTTTGACCTAATTGAAAAAGTAAGTGGTGGTAGTGAAGGTGTAAGGGCTGTGTATTCATCACCTGATGACCACAATCTAATATTTGCAGGGACATGGAGAAGTGGATTTTTGCTACCCAAAATGGAGGAGAAGAGTGGGCTAAGGTAGAGTTGGCTAAAAATCCAAACAGTCCTTATACTGCGGAATTCGAACAAAAATATCCTCAAAATACTGCAAGAGAGATTGTGCATCTGCGTGATGATTCATACTTAGTGGTATCTGACAAAGGAATTTCTGTTTTACAATTTGATTCGTCAGGAAATCCTAAGATTAGTAATGCAAGTATTGATTTTGAACAGTTCAGGCGCCCCTCTGAAAATTCTTATAGAAATCAAATATTATGTCCTCAAACAGCACTTGTTTTTGATGGATGGGTGATTGCATCTGGATATAATGCAACATATCGTGCAAGGGTTTCTGAGGTACTATCAGGAAATCTTGACTGGAGTCCTGTAGAGATGGAGGGGTTGCGCATTCAGCACTTTCGCACATTTAGTCAAAGCAAGAGATCGGGAATGATTTATGCAGGTGGCTGGACATATCCCGATAAAAAACGGCCTGGAACTGGGCTATATGTTAGTCATAATGGTGGTGAGAGTTTTGAGAAACATCCATTTTGGGAACAAATAACTCAACACAGTGATGCTTATGAAAGCCAATTAGGAATGTTGATCAATATAATTAAAACTATTGAATACGAAGGTCATGAATTAGTTGTTATTGGAGGTGAAGGAAGCGGCAATCATACTAGAGATGGATATGATCAAAGGAAACCTTTTTTGGAAATACTCGTTGATGGGGAATTATATGCTGGGGATCTCAATTTAAACGAGCTTGCTTTACAGTTAGGAACAGATATGGTTTCTCCAGGAGGAATGGTGGTTTGTTATAAAACAGGTGAACTATTTCTAGCCGGATATGCAAGAGAGATTGCAAGTACGTCAATCTCTGAAATTGTTGAAGGCCATTTATCTGCACAAAAACAGAATGAAAGTGTCAGAAAAATAAACTGGGTTCGCAGGAGTTGTGCTGATTCAGGTAGAAGAGACTTTGGTGCTATTGAGTTACAGATATCACATGATTTATGGGGAACTCCCTACCTTGTTGTATCAGGACAAACTTGGGAGAAACCATTAAGACCTGTTGGGGTAAGAAGAGCTAAATTGGACAAAGGTGCTTTAAAAAAATAAAAATACATTTAGGAAAAATTAAATTGCTACTCAAGTAAGACTTTCAAGAAGTGAATTCCAATACTGTTCGGCAAGGTATTGACGTATTGCGACTATACCCTATAATTTGATTTTCTGCTTTAAATATAGTAATATGCTTTAGTTAAACATATTAACGATATTTCGCTCTTTTCTATTCAAAATAGTGCACAGGAGGCAAAAAGTGGTAAAAATTAAGACTTTAGTTACTTTTTACACAACTGGAAAAGCCGTAGAGATAGAGATGTATAAAGTTAGTCCCTATACGGTTCAAGTAACGGTTGTCTACCGCAATTTTAAAAAAATATGGGGATTTACCAGCTGGGACAACCTTTGGAGTTGTTTGTTTCTACCGCAAGGTAGTTCTATGAGTTTTGAACATCATGCTTTCAATAAAATATCTCATCCGAAAGGAGAATGGAGCAACCATCTGAAATTACATTTTGAATGCAAAGATGTAAAAGTTAAATGGAAAGACTTTCGAGAAGCACTATTGGCAATAAAATAACGAAGCATGCCCCTTTGGGTGTTAATTAAAAAATTGCTTAAGACGCTGCGGGGTGTGGAGAAATCTACAAATCCAAACCTCAAAGCGTCTTTTTTATTGGAGGAAATAGTCTCAAAAATCCTGATGTGGAATGATCAGAGAAACGGGAATCTGTCAGAGAAAAATTATTGGCTTGGCGATTAATGGTAAGTTCAAGGGTTTTGATGTAATTAGTGGGGGGGGTAAACTACCAGATTACCGTGTTCGTCCGTAGCCGTAGGCGAAGAAGTAACACACCTGGGGTGGAATCGCGGTTATTTTATAAAATTCCTACTGTAGCCGCTATCAACTCAGAGACTACAGCATACCCAGTTGTCTTCATATGTAAACCATCAAAATAATAGGTTGCGTCCGTCGCATCATCTAATCGCACATCTGATGCCAAGTCCACTACTGCGTTAGCATTTGCTGAATTGGTGTTCACAAGGGTGTTGAAATCTGTTCTTCTTGTTTCGCTTTCACCAGTGATGGATGTTGCAGGGGTTATTGTACAATTTACAACTAAATAGCCTGCTGCCTGTGCTGCCTGTGTATAATTTAACAAAATATCATAAAGCGCAGCCCCCGAAGCAATAGTATTTAGATCGTTAACTCCACCCCAAATTACCAATATGTTTCTTGTCCGTGTCGCAGAATACAACGGTAGAACGTGGACGGATTGTTTTGCAAACATGTTTGTCAGTGATATCCCAGATACCCCCAAATTTCTCACAGTTAATGTTGGCAATAACGCTTTTATTTGATCTACATATCCATTTTCCACTGTACCGGTACCATAGGTCAAACTATCACCATCACAAACAAGTTGGTCGTTAGTTAGTGTGATTGGAGTAATTCCATATTTTGTCATTAGTTTGTTTTCAAATCTAGACCTTTCGGTGTCCGACAATAATGCGGGGAAAATTTTGAGATCACAAATATATCCTGCCCTTACGTCAACATTTCCATTTAATAGACTACCGATAGATGTCAATGACTTTCCACCAATACTAGTGGGGGGGGCGGTGAAATCTAAAACCCCGTTGGCGTAAGCCGTGAGAGATATACCATCATTTTGCACTATTGTTAAAACGTTCACGCCATCTACAAAGTTTTTGAAAATGTTATTAGAAGTATTATAAAATCCGAACACTTCTCCCTGAAATCCAGTAAAAAATGCGGGGAAACTGCTTGCTCCATTACTAGCAAACCAATATTGCCAAGTTTGTCCAGGTCCCCGTTTTATCGTTATCATTATGGTCGTTTTGGTTGGTAGAACTGGGCCACTTATCAATAATTGGTCGGTGTTAAACTGAACACCAGGTGCACCATTTTGTACGTTGGAGTAATAAGTTGGCTTTTTGTTGGCTATGGATTGTGTTCCGTCATAGCCATGCCCGCTGGAATCTGCCCAAATAGATACGGGGGACGCGTCAGCTACTGATATTGATGATGCGTCAAGATTTAATATTTCTCTCACCCTCCCCAACATCTTTATCATGCACCGTTTGTTTATGAGCATATTACTTCATATCCTGACCTGATACAAAGCCAAACCAGTTAGTGCCATCAGCACAGAAGAAACCGAGGATATCAACAGCAGCAGCGGTGGTGGTGAGAGTAGGAGCCACACCACTAGCCCATTTAACTTCTGATGGCCAGGTGATGGTTCTACTTCCTGTTCCATCTTGTCTGAGTACTAATGTGAATGCTTGACCAGCAGTGGCGGTTGGGAAGGTTAGAGTGCAGTTGGCAGTGAGAGTAAGGTCAGTAATACCAGAAGTGGTAACCGCAGGGATAGTGTAAGTGGCGCCTGATGTGGTTTCTGTAGTCACTACATCCGTGACGAGTCCACTAGACAGGCCATGAGTACCGTCTGAGTTATGCTCTGCTTCTAGATAGGCATTGAGAATTGTTCCCCAACTCCCACTGTCTCCTCCAACTGTAGGTAAATTTGCCATATTTTAAACTCCGTATGCTCCAGAACCAAAGGTTCTCTTGCCACTACTAACTGGTTTCTTGGGATCTAAAGCTGAGAGATTCTTAAGGAATGAGGAAATACCAAAGACACTGATTGAGATAACACCAAGGTATTTAATGAACTCTACCCTTGTCATCCTCTTGTTTAACACATTAGAAATACTGGTATCCATAATATCTTCACTATACATGTCTTTTTGTTTGTTTTGCAAGTGAGAAAATCCGCCAGGAACTAATCCAGACTACCAGGACTGAGATGAGATAAAGAACTAGGATTGGAGCAGCCATAATTGCTTGGTTAATCATGTCAGGTGTTGGGGTGAGGATGGCGGAGATGATAAAGCTAACGAGGAAGACGTACTTGAAGTTCGCGAGTAATTTCTTGACCTCTAACTTATGGTATTTGTTAACTAGATACATCACTAGGGGAAGCTGGAAGAGGATGGCAAAGCCTACTAGGTACTTGGTAATGAATGAGAAGTAGTCGCTGGTGGAAATGAGAGCACTAAGTTGTTCCCCGCCAAACTTGTTTAGAAACTCCAGAGCTTTGGGGAGAATGAGGTAGTATGAGAGTGCGATACCGGAGACAGCTAATACTAGTGAGGTGGTGGTGATAGCGAGGTATGATTTAACTGAGAGTGACTTAATAGTGGGAGCCAGGAATCTGATGACCTGGAATAGGAGAACTGGAATGGAAGTGACGAAGCCAAAGAAAACGGAAACAGTAAAGACTGCTTCAAAGCCACCAATCGGAGAAGTGTAGTAGAGGGGTTTGTTAAGTGGGGTGATGAGCCAGTCTAGGAGATGTGGATAGAGAAAGTAGCCAATTCCGCTAGCAATAATGAGAAAGGCAAACCAAACAAAGAAGCGAGTTTTGAGTTCCTGAATATGTTCTAAGAAAGATCTGGTGTTAGTTTTTGGACTTGGTTTTCTTTGAGTCTTTTTTTGTTGAGTTGTCATCAGGATTCACTGCTTTCTTAAATTCTCTCATAGCTTCTCCCATTCCCTTCATCAGTTCTGGTAGTTTCTTGCCACCAAATAGGATAAGGAGGATAAGGAGGATGATTAGTAGTTCTTGTGTACCGATGCCAAACATAGTTTAATGATACTATACAGCAAGATACAAACAAGTTGCAATGATAAAGAAACTATTAACATCCATTCTAATACTCACAGTATTCCTCCTTTTTGGTTTTACTCTTCCCTTTCAGGCTCTAGCTACTACATACGGCGCAGGTGAATTTGGATCAGGAGAATACAATGTGGGTGAGGTAACTGCTACGACAAACACGTCAACTTCTAGTGCGCCTGAATGTAAAGACATCGTTCCTTCTGGTAAAGCTACTTGGCTCTATCAAGCAAATGCTAATAGTAATTCAGCAACTTTGAGGTTTATCAACTGGCAAAGTCCCACTAGTTACTTTGCTTTAGAATATGGAATCAAATCAGGGGAGTATCAATTTGGGGTAAACAGTTTTGGAGATGCCAATACAACCTCATATATTATAAACGACTTAAGTCCAAATACCACCTATTATTTCCGAGTCAGAACAGGTAATGGTTGTGCCACTGGTGATTGGAGTAATGAGATTTCTGTAAAAACTCTTGGTTGGTTTTCGTTTAATGAAGTTGAGGTAGTCGATACCCAGATTGAAATTAATGAAACTGAAGCTGACTCTTCTGATTGTCAGACATACATTGTAAAACAAGGAGACACCCTTTGGTCAATTGCTCAAGGTGAGTTAGGAAATGGTAGTAGATATGGGGAGATTGTAGAAGCAAACAAAGCAGAATATCCATCTCTTGAGACGTTAAATAACATTAGTAAAGATTGGAAACTAAGGATAAATTGTAGTCAAGAGAAAGAAAAAGATGCAAAAGAAGAATTAACCCAGGATGGTTATGATGTAAACATTAAAGTCATGGATACAGAACAACAACCACTAGAAGGAGTCAACGTTACCCTTCACTCGAAAGTTCAAGAAGCAACAACTAATAAAGATGGGATTGCAGAGTTCAGTAACGTAGAACCCGGTGATCACCGAGTAATTATTGCCTACAGTGATTATGAGGGTGAGCAGACACTTAATTTAAGTGGAGATGTAAAAGAATTTAATGTGAATATAACTATTTCTACCAAGAAAACCGTTTTCTCTCCTATCTCTCTATCTATTATTGGTGTGTTAGCTGTAACTCTAGTATCTGTAGTTGCGATTCTGATTAAGAAGAAAAAATAGTTTCCTCGATTTCTCTGTATTTGTGGCCCTGAAAGGATTCGAACCCCTATCTTCTGCTTGGAAGGCAGATGCTCGAGCCGTTGAGCTACGAGGGTAGGAAGTATTTGGGTTTTAATAAATTGACTTTCAGGAATCTCAATTTGTGCCGAGAAGAGGATTTGAACCTCCACGAGATATGATTCTCACAGCCACCTCAAGGCTGCGCGTCTACCAGTTCCGCCACCTCGGCTAAAGTGCCATGGGAGAGAGTTGAACTCTCACGAGCATAAAGCTCACAGCGTTCTGAACACTGCGTGTCTACCAGTTCCACCACCATGGCTTATTTTGTAGAACTTTAGGTATGACTTGAGCCAGTTAATTTTCAAGCGGCCAGATGCTGTCGATTATATCAAAATAGCGTTGGTTACGAACCAAAATAATCTTATGTAGATGAAAAAGAGGGATAGCAGGAAGTTCTTCGGCAAAGACTCTTTGGAATTCGGTATAGATTTGTTTTCTTTCGGTCTTGTCTAGAGTAGTACGACCATCCTCAAGGAGCTTGTCTAGTTTTTCGTCAGAAAGATGAGAGGTGTTGGTGCTTTGAGTAGAGTGCCAGTAGGCATACTGGTCAGGATCAACAGGAACTTCAAAAGTGCTAAGAAAGAGTTGGTACTCTGTTGGTACATGAGGACTAACTTTGACACTGAAGTTAAGGTAAGGGTTTTTGTTATTAGCAGCTATTTGTTCAGCTATGGGAAGGAGTTCAGGGGTGGTAGCTAGTTCTAGATTAAGAATCTCAATATTTTCAGGTAGGCTGTCTTTGATTAGGTCGAGTCCCCTATCAATGTTTTTGTCATAACTTTTAACTAGTGGATTGTAGGCCCATGATTGGGGGTTGATGGTGGTAAAAGCTCGGCTAAAACCAAAAGTCTTGTCGTCCAAGGTGTAGGCAATACCCTGACGTATTGTTTTGTCTTGCAGGACAGGGTCGCTGGCATTTATGAGCAGAAGGGCCATTTGAGAATAGTCTTCTTGAAGTTGAAATAGACCGTAGGAGGAGAGATCTGTTTTAGTTTTGGTGGTAGAGGTAATGAGAGCATCTATCTGGCCCATTTTGTAAGCAGTTAAGGCCTGAGAAGAAGAGGGATAGAACTTGATGATGATTTGTTGGTTGTGAACATTAAGGGTTAATTGAGTAAGAATACCGGTAGATTTCTGTTTGAGTTTGATTTCATAAGGATCAGGTAAAAGACCTTTGTCGTTGATGATGGGAAAGGTTAACAGAGCAGGGAAAGGAGCGAACTTGGCAGGAAGAGTAAAGCTAATGGTGGAGTCATCAATGGACTGAGTTTCGATGTTGGGAATGTGGAGATTGATGTCTTGGGCTTTAATGGGACTGCCGTCTGACCAGAGTAACTCGGGTTGAAGCTTGAAGGTGTAGGTTTTTTTAGAGTCGTCAACAGACCAAGTAAGAGCTTTGTTGGGAATGATTTCTTGTTTGGGTCCTACACGAGTAAGGCCAGACTGAAGTAGTTGGGTGATGGGAGAAGGTAGCTCTTGGGCGGTGTACTGACCAACGGTGCCAATAATGACAGATGATTGTTTGTCGGGGAGTACTTTTTTAACTTGGGTGTAGCCTAAGGTAAGGAGAATAGCGGCAACTAGACCAATAAGAATGACGTGTTGATATTTTTTAAGAAAGCTGGATATAAACCAAAAATTTCTTCTAAAAAATTTACCCATGAGTTAACGACCAATAATAAGGACGGAAGTGACGACAAAAATAGTGGCAGAGATGATGGTAATGACGTAGAGTGTTTTTTCTGGACCTGTTTTGGTGTGGTAGCCAGATTGAATAGCTCCAAAAGTACGAATAAAACCACTGTCCTGAGTTTGAACTAAGACTAAGACTATAAGCAAAATGGAGTTGAGGAGGTGAAAAATTGAAAGAAGAGTCATGGGGGAATTATAGCTAATTACTCTTTGATTAACCAATTAATAGAAGACTGAACAAGGTTTAAAAGTATGGAGATAACGAGATAGGAGAAGAAAAGATTGATATAAAAAGAAGGAATGCTGAAACCTTGGGAAGAGAAGCCAGGGAAATCATAGGAAGAGATGGAGACGCCGACAACAACGGTTTTAAGAAGGAAGAGGGTCAGAACACTGACTGCCCAAGAGAAAAAACCCATGGTGATGAGGTTGATGGGTAAAAGGAGGAGCTTGATGATGGGTTTGACTATCTTGTTAAGAAAAAACCAGACGACGGCGGCGGTAAGAAAAATACTTATACCTGTTTGAATAGTAAAACCGGGATAGATTTGATCAACTAGATAAAGGGCCCCAAGATTGATAAGAATGTGGCGTAAAAAAACTTTCATTAAGATAAGTATAACAAGAGAGTATCCCCTATCAATGACGAGACTTGTAAAAACGATAGGAGATGAAGAGAATGAAAACAAGAATTAATAGGATAAGTGGAATAAAAAGAAAAGAAAGAGAAAACTGAGGGGAAGAGTTGGTGCTAAGGGTCAAGATTTGATCATTACCAGTGATGATAATTTCTGATTTGGAAGAAGTAAACTTGGGTAAATGAAAAGGTAGTTCTAGAGATAGTTGCTGGTGAGAGAAGGGAGGAAGGTAGAGATGGGAGTTTATAGATTTCCCAAAAATGTTAGAGGCAATATTAAGACTGGAGTTAAAAGAGACACCACTATTATTTTTAAACTCTAAGACAAGGTTTTTAGATGAACGAGAAATGACTTCTGCTTGAATTTGAGGTGAGGGAAATTCAAGAGGGTCAGTAACTTCAACAAAAATATCTTTAGAGTCTGATTGGGGAGTTTTGTAAGCTCCGGCGGGTAAAGGGTAGTCAGGACTTTTACCATGGATAACGAAGGTGATGTGATTAAGGTCTAGCTTGTTAAAGTAGTCAATACCGTTGGTGGTATTTGTCCAGGTAGGATCAACCTGAATCCATGTTTGAGTTTGAGAGTTGTAGTACTCAGGCCAAGCATGCAGAACGTCGCGTGAGAGGCTTAGAGGTCGGAGTTTGTCGTTTTGAGAAAGAGCAAAACCTTGAATTTCTCGGGCAGGGATTTGTTGTTGTCTAGCTAAGGCTATGAATAGATCGGTAAACTCAGTACAGATGGTCTGGGTGGGGTTCTGTAGGGCAAAAGAGGCACCTGGTCTAGATAGATTGTCTTCAAGGCGGTGGTAGTTATAGGTAAGGCTTTGAGTGACATAGTCATAGATAGATTTTGGAGTGGTGAGGTTAATCAAGTTAAATTGAGTAAAGGTGGCGTCTTCAAAGTTCCAGACAGATTGTGCCTGAGTGTGAAACTCTTGAGGAGGAAGGAGGGCTGTTTGGGGTTGAAAATTAAGCTTAACAAGAGCGGTAAAACTTACCTGAAGATTAGAGCGTGGCTTAAGTTGATACTGAGCCAGCCAGTTACCGTCTTGATCAGTAATGATGTTAGAGGGGGTTGGAGAGATGCTGGTGATATGAACTTTTTGATAGCCGGTGTCAGGAGGGAGAGCAATTTCTTGTTGTAGAGGTGAGTTAGAGGTGTTTTCTAGATTGTAGTAGAGACGTAGATCGTAGTATTGAGTAACACCAAAGAGAGCAGAGATGGACTGATTAGCCAGAGAGTGGGAAGTGAAGATATATGTGTGGTCGTTTGTTTGATTAGGTAAGGGATTGATGTAAGCCGGTGTAGGAAAATCAGAAGGAACAATAAGCTTGATTGTTTGTTGGGTTATGTTTTGTTTGGATTCAAGTTGAGGGATATTGATTTCCCAGGTACTGCCGTTTTGAGTAGTGATGTCTTGAGTGTCGTACTCAATACTAAAATGGTGGGTTTTGTCTTTACCAACGACCTTGTTAATAAAAGGAAAGGAGATGTTGGTTAAGTTCTGTGTTTGGGTGATGTTGGGAACAATGCTGGTGTTTATGTCGGTGGCAATAACATTTTCAATTTGTGTTTGGCTAAGACTAAGGCTGTAATCAGTGGCATAGACCTGAGAAAGATTGTTGGTTTGTTTAATTTCAAATGTGACGTGGGTGATGCCAGTAGGAAGAACTTGGTAGGTAATGTCGTAGTAAGAAGAGAACTGAGAAATAGCATTAACCTTTGAATTAAGGAAGAAATAAGGTAGAAAAGAGAGAAAGATGAGAAGAAGCTTTTTCATGATTTCTCATTATACGTCAGTGTTGAACCTAAAAAAATTGCTGTTTGACTTTTGGGTATTCTTTGGTATAAATAAATCATGGCAGTAACACTTTATAAAAGACAAAGACAGATCGTTGAGTTTATTTCACAGTTCATTCAAAAGAACGGATACTCTCCTACTTTACAAGAAATTGCAGATGCAATTGGGGTATCTAGTTTGGCAACAATCCATGAACACTTACAAGCTCTGGTAAAAAAGAAGGTGATCAAGAAATATGAAGGAGCGGTCAGAGGTTTAGAGATAATTGACACTAAACTGTCTACCTTAACTACTCTGGAGTTACCTATCATGGGTTTTATCTCTGCAGGTAGACCAATTGAGCCACATACAGACTCAAGTGCAAGCATAAGAATATCTCCTACAATGGTGTCAGGAAAGAAAAGATCATTTGTTTTACAGGTTAAGGGTGACTCAATGATTGAAGAAGGAATTTTTGACAGAGATTTTGTGGTTATAGAAGAAACAGGAGAAGACACAATAATTGATGGTGATATTGTGGTGGCTTTGCTAGATAACGGTCTAGCTACCTTAAAAAGATTTTTTAAAGAAAAGACTCGAGTAAGATTAGAGCCGGCTAATTCGTCAATGTCGCCTATTTTTGCCACGAATGTAAAGATTCAAGGCAAATGTGTGGGAGTAATTAGAAGATATTAATTTATCCAAAAACAAGAGACAGTATGGAGTTAACTTTAGTTGGTTTACCACTAGGAAACATAGAAGATATTAGTTTTAGAGCGGTTAAGACTTTAAAAGAAGCTAAGCTAATCATTTGTGAAGACACCAGAGTGTTTTATAAACTGTGGCAGAAGTTAATAAATAAAGGTTATTTGGAAAATAAGTTTGAGGGGGAGTTGAGGGTAATTAATGATTTTAATGAAGCAGAAAAAGTTGATGACTTAATAGTGCAGATTGAAAAAGTGGACAGGGCACTATTAATTAGCGACGCAGGCTTACCAACCATATCTGATCCGGGATATAGACTGGTAAAAGGAGTAATTGAAAAAGGAGGAAAAATAAAGATAGTACCAGGACCAACTGCAGTGATGAATGCCGTGGCCTTATCAGGATTTTCTAGTGACAAGGTGGTGTTTTTGGGTTTTTTACCTAAGAAAAGTAGTAAAAAAGAGGTTGATTTTGATATGTTGTCAGGATTTAAGGATAAGGGAGTGACTGTGGTGATGTACGAGTCTCCTTATCGGGTTAACAAGACCATTAAGTGGTTAAGTGAAAAATTGGGGGAAGAAACAAAAGCTTGTGTGGTAAGGGAGATTTCTAAAAAATTTGAAGAAGTAATCAGAGGAAGTTTAAAAGAGTTGGAACAAAAACTAGAAGAAAAGAAAATAAAAGGAGAAATTGTGTTACTGGTTCGTCTTTGAAGCTCGAGTAAGATAGTCTTGAATTAAACTGAGACGGTTGTACTTAATTACTCTCTCTCCCCTACTAGGAGCCCCAAACTTAACAAATTCTGCTCCGATACCAACAGCAAAGTCAGCTAAAAAGTTTTCATTTGTGTCACCTGAGCGATGAGAGATTACAGAGGCCATTTTGTTTTCTTTGGCGAGTTTAATAAAAGAGATGGTTTCTGATATGGTGCCGATTTGGTTGGGTTTAACTAAGACAGTATTACAAGCTTTCTTTTTTATGGCTTCTTCTAATCTAGCCTTGTTAGTAACCAGGAGATCATCACCGATAACAAGAGTGTCTTGGCCCATTTGATTAATAAGATTGCTCCAGTCATCCCAGGAGTCTTCTTCTAGAGGGTCTTCTAGGGCAAAAAGATGAAATTTGTTTTTGAGGTCAATAAGGAAGTTAATAAAATCAGAGGGAGAGTAAGGCTCTTTACGATCACGGATGCGGTATTCACCACCTTGATAGAAAACAGAAGCGGCAAGATCTAGACCAAGAAAAACATCTCGACCCAGTTGATATTGAGTGGCAGAGATAGCTTGAGTGATGATTTCTAGAGCGTCTTTGTTGCTGTATAGGTTGGGAGTATAACCACCCTCATCACCCATACCAAAGTTGGCTTTCTTTTCTTGAAGTACTTTACGGATTCCGTGATAGATTTCGTCTCCTACTCTTAGACAAGTTTTAAAGTCAAAACGAGAAGAAGGAATTAAGTGAAATTCTTGGAAGTCTAAATTACCAACTCCGTGTTTACCACCGTTAATAACATTAAAGAAAGGTGTAGGCAGGTTTTTACTTGTAGGCTGATGAAGACCATATTTAGCAGAAATATAAGCGTAAGTTGGAAGTGATGAAACCTTGGCGCCAAGTTCACAAACGGCTTGGGAGACGGAGATGATTGCATTAGCCCCAAGTTTGGATTTGTTGGCAGTACCATCAAGATTTATTAAGATTTGGTCAATTTCATTTTGTTTAACAGGGTCGCGACCGATGACGTGTTTAGAGATTGTTTTGTTTATGTTTTCTACAGCTTTGAGAACACCCTTACCACCAAAACGTTCAGGGTCTTGATCTCTGAGTTCAACGGCTTCGTGTTTACCTGTAGAAGCACCGGAAGGAACGGAGGCAATAGCTCCGACACTGTTGTTGTCGGCCCAGATGGTGGTTTCAACGGTGGGATTACCACGAGAGTCAAGGATTTCTCTAGCAAAGATTGCACTTATTTTAGCCATATTATTTTAAAAGTCTTTTTTCTGCTTGTTTAATCATATCGCGTGTTCGATCAATAGCGTCGGGAGAAACAGAGACAGAGGTAATTCCCCACTCGACTAATTTTTGTACTAAGTCAGAGTATGTACTTGGAGCTTGTCCGCAGATACTGGAAGTAATGCGGTGACGATTACTGGTCTTTATAATCTTTTCTAAAGCCCAAAGGACGGCTGGATTTCTTTCATCAAAAACTTTAGCGACAGTTTCATTGTCTCGATCAGTACCAAGGAGAAGCATGGTTAGATCATTGCTACCAATAGAAACTCCGTCTATACCAACTTTAATAAAGTCTTCGAGGAGGATAACATTGCTAGGAACCTCGACCATCATCCAGAGTTTAAAACTAGGAGATCTAACTAGACCATAAGATGAGAGTAATTTTTTAACTTGAATCATTTGATTAACAGTACGAACAAAAGGAATCATTACCCAGAGGTTTTTGTAACCCATTTTGTTTCGTACCTTTTTAATGGCTTCTATTTCTAGACGAAAGACAGCTTCATCGTGAAGATAGCGGTAAGCGCCACGATAACCAATCATAGGGTTTGATTCTTCAGGTTCATAGTATTTGCCACCAAGAAGATTACGGTACTCGTTTGTTTTAAAGTCAGTGGTGCGATAAACAACAGGTCGATTACCAAAACTTTGACAGAAAATAGCCATACTGTCGGCTAGTTTGTCGACAAATACTTGGCTACGTTTGTCTTGAATGAGTTTTTTAGGGTGAATGCCAATTTGAGCAATGATAAATTCAGCACGAAGAAGACCGACACCGTCTGTGTCTCTTTGGGCGACAGTAGGAGCAAGTTCTGGTTCAGCTAAGTTTACGTAGACCTTGGTGGCGGTCTTGACGGGATCAATACCTTTAAAGTCTTTAGGTGAGGAAGTTTTTGCAACAACTTTCTTTTTAACTTTTTGTTTAGGAATATCAGCATAAATATTTCCTGTGGTTCCATCAAGAGTAATTTTTTTGGTTTTACTGAATATTTTGGTGGCATTACCAGTACCAACGATAGCGGGAACACCTAGTTCTCGTGAAACAATAGCGGCATGACTGGTCTGTCCACCTTTGTCAGTAATGATACCGGAGGCCCTTTTCATGGCAGGAACATAGTCGGGAGAGGTCATCTCAGCAACAAGAACATCTCCTTGTTTAATGGTGTTTATTTGTGAAGCTTTTTTAATAACAACGGTTGAGCCGGAAGCAATACCTGGAGAAGCGGGTTGACCGGAAAGAATCTTTTTTAGACCAGTGAGATCTTTGGTAGTGAGTCCTTCTTTTTGATTACTATTAACCAGAGTAGTGATGGGACGAGATTGGACGATGTAGAAACGGTTGTTACTCATGGCCCACTCAATATCTTGAGGGAAAAAGTAGTGTTGATGGACTTGATTAACAATTTTGGCAATTTTAATGATCTGATTATCTGTTAGTTTCGACTGATTAATTAATGTCTTTTTGACTTTGGCCTTTTTGACACCACTAGGATAACGATATATTTCCATTACTTTTTGAGGAACTACTTGTTTGGAGTGAATGGTGAAGTCGGTCTTGTCAACGATGTAGTGATCAGGGGTAACGACTCCTTGAACAATGTAGTCTCCTAGTCCCCAGACAGCTTCTATAACAATTTGATTTTTGAGACGATTGACTGGATTGACAGAAAAAGCAACACCAGAAATGTCGGACTGAATCATTAACTGGACGGGAACTGCTAGTTTGACTTTAAAGTGATCAAAACCTTTGGTGGCACGATAGAAGATGGTGCGGGCAGTAAAGAGAGATGCCCAAGCACTACGAATGGCTTGGATAAGGTTGGCTTCACCCTTGATGTTAAGGAAAGACTCTTGTTGGCCAGCAAAAGAAGCCTCGGGTAAGTCTTCTGCAGTAGCGGAAGAACGAACAGCGACTAAGGCAGGGTTTTTTGAGGTGCCTAGTTTACGATAATGAGAAAAAATTTGTTTGGTAAGTTCAGGTGGAATGTCGGCTTTGAGAATAAGACTGCGAACTTTTTTAGAGGTGGATTGGAGTTTTTTAGAGTCATGAACGTCAAGACCTTTAAGTAGTCTACGGATGTCGTCTTCGAGATGGTTGTAGTCAATGACTTTTTGATAAGCGGTTGAGGTAAGGGAGAAACCTGGAGGAACAGGAAAACCGGCACGAGTCATTTCACCCAGATTGGCAGATTTACCACCAACTAAAGCGACGTCACCTTTACTGATTTTGGAAAACGGAAGAACTAGGGCAGAGTTCATGAAATAAGTGTAAACCATTTAAGCGATGGTTGCTAGAAGTGGATGGACAGAATTGAGAGAAAGTTTTGAGTCTATTGATTGAGTTCAATCAGTTTATCAACCAGCTCTTCACCACCTAGTTCTAGGCTTTTGGTGGTATGGAAATCAGCAGTCTTTAAGTCAGTAGGATCAGTGGTGACTCCAATACAGGCTGTTTCTACCATTTCCCTGTCATTGGGTCCGTTACCGATAGCCATGGTGTTTTTAACGTCAATTTTTAAGTACTTGCAGAGGTTTTTTAAAGCAGTACCTTTATTTAAATGCTTAAGACCGATGTCATAAGCCTCGCCATTCCAGAGGGTATAGAGTTCGCTTTTAGGGTCGTGCTTTTTGACAATGTCATATACTTCCTTAACATCTTCAAAAGCATGAAGAGTTACTAAGAACTGTTTGGGTTCAAAACCTCTGATTTTGTCGTTTCTTTTGGCAAGGCCTCGGAGATCAACCTTTATTTTGTTTAGTATTTCTAAAATGTGAGGGGTGAATTTTTCGTGTTGAACAACTTGCCCATCGATTAAAGTGAAGATACCGTTTTCTCCTTGTAGACTGGCGTTGTCCCAAAGAATCTTGCCATACATTCGGTCTAAGAACATTAAACTTCTTCCACTGGAGAAGGTTAGATGGTAGTACTTTTTAAGTTCGATCATTTTTTTAAGAAGTCTTTTAGGAAGAACCTTGGTTTTAACGTTTAGAGAGTCTTCGGTTTCGCTAATTTCGGTACCTTTAGGTACACTAACTCCATCACTATCAAAACAAATGACTTTAATGTCTTTAATATCTTCTTTTGTAAGTTCTGTTAATGCTTTCATAAAAAAAATTATTTCTTAACTGTTTATAACTTGCTAATTAAATATTTATATCACAAATGAAGTATAAGGGATTATTCTTTCAAACGTTTCTTGAAGTAGTCAACCCAAGGAATGGGACTGGGGTCAACGTGGTTTATGGTAGCAAGATAGAAACTGAAATACTCGAAAAAGATTAAGACTTCCAGGGCTTGCCCCATCATGGTGTCGGAGTCGGGTTTGATGACGGTAAGAGGATATTTTTGTTTGTCTAGAATTTCTTGAGTAATTTGAAGACGTTTCTTGATCTTGTCTGGATATAAGTCAGAGTTGATAAGAATAAAGTGAGTGTTTTGATTAAAGTTGTCGGGAAGACTTAAACCTTCAAGTAGATGGTGATTAAGTTCAGGTAAAACAAAACTGTCGGCAAATGTTTTAGCAGACTCGTTGATGTGATTTTTACCAGCATAAGCGGCTCCGGCAATATGATTGGCAGAGAAGATGATGATAGCCTTACCTTTGGCTTTTTCAGCTAACATTTTGGCTGGATTATTTTTGAATTCAACTTGATGTTTGAGGTTTTTAGCCGAAGCAGTAACAACTTGGATGATGTTTTCTCTGTCTATTTTTCCGGTATCAATTAAGTTAAAACGAGAAAGATAACCGAGATGGGCACCTAGAGAGTAACCCAGTCCAAGACGAGGTTGACCGCTAGGGTTGTGTTGAGGGTTGATGGTGTAAAGATCCCAGTCATTTTTTTGAGCCAGATCACTAAGTTCTCCACCGGAGGCAATGGTAAATATGTGGGCTTTTTTAGCTAGAGCATCCATGGCAGAAGAGACAATTTCTTCGGTGTTGCCAGAGTAGCTAGAGAGAATAACCAGAGTGTTTTTGTCAACCCAGTTGGGTAAACGGTAGTTGTTGACAATTTCAAAAGGTAGATGACAGATAAGAGGAGTGAGAGATTTAAGAATACGAGCGGCTAAAGCAGAACCTCCCATACCGGCGATACAAATCTTTTTGATGTTTTTAGGAGATGTTTTGATGGTTTGCATCTCGACTTCCTGCCAAGAAGAGTTGAGTTGAGCATCAAATTGAGTGATTGAGTCATAAACATGACCTGGATCTAGTTGAGTAACTATTTTTTCTTGATCAAGGAAGTGCTTCATAAGAACAGTATAGCGAAGTTAGAGAGAGAGGAGAAGTTGATTTAGTTGAGTGTAGAGATCGGGAGGATTTATACCGGTTTTGTGTTGTAGATCGATGCGATAGAGTTGTTGGTGTAAAGAGATTAATGATGAAGGAGTAAATAGTTTAGCTTGAGTGACTAGTCTTTGTTTTTGCCAAGGAGAGGTTTTGAGTTTTTCTGGTGAAGTGGCTTGAATTAGTTGCCTAACTCTCATGGCCAGAAGAGCAAAGACCATGTCTAACGATTGGTGTGATTGTTTGAGTTGGTCTAGATACTCTAGAGCCTGAGATGATTGTTGAGGAGAAAAATTATCAAGAAACTTAAAAACAAGAACATCGGGTTTGAATTGAAAAACAGGAGATAGTTTAAGAGATTTGATGGTAGAGGCGTGAACATTTTTTTCTTCATAGAAAATAACTGAGGTGTCAGGAAAGTCTTTAAATGTTTGGATGAGTTTCTTTTTTAAATCTGATTGAGGTAAAGAAAGAATGCCAAAAAGAATTAGGGTTTTTTGTTCAGCGAATAAACCAGTGGAGCGGAGGTGTTGGTGGAGCTGATTAAGGGTAAGCCTTTTACCTTCTAATTTAATAATCTGTGAAGAAGGAGGAAGTTGTTGTATGAGCTGATCAAGTTTTTCTCGAGACTGGACAAGGTTTTCTCCGTGAATAAGAATCATGGTTTTATTTTAAATTGACGAAAGAGTTTTTCAACTGTTTGATGACCAACTTGAAGACGTCTACCTTTACCATAATGAGGAACTAGGGCTCCAGAAAATGTTTTGGGAATATGGAGAAGTTCGTGAATGACGACTCGAATTTGATCTTCCTTTTTAAGATGATCAAAGTGTTCAGAAAGAAACTCAACACAGTAGTGTGGAGAAAGATCAAGGGCTTGTTGCCAGATGCGAGGCATGGCATAGATACGAGCTCGAGCACGAGCTTTAGAGCCACGAGAACGGAAAGCCTTAACCTTGTCTGCTTGAATATGATCTAGACCAAGTTGAGCAATAATTTTATGAATAAGCTGTTCTAAGTCTGGGGCGGGATAGAATTGCATACTAGGAAGAGTATACCCCCCAACCGGGTTTAGTGGGTTGATCAACTTTAATGCCAACGTCGTCGCCTTTCTTAGCTTGATCAACAGCTTTTCTTTCAATTTCAATAGAATCAACCACCTGAGTGAAGATAACTTCTCCCTGCTTGTCTTTAAACTCTAATTCCTGATCTTTTTTGAGAGTTTTTCCAAGTTTAATGATGGCTACTCCAATTTTGTCGTAGTAGTGAGTGATAGTGCCAATTTTAATTTTTCTCACCTCCTTTCTTGTTTAGTTATGTTTGTTTTATATAGTTATATCAATTTTAATCAACTTTTGGGCAGATGTGTGTCCATTAACTATGGAGATAAGCCAAGGAGAGACGTCAAAGTGTTCTGCTAAGAGTCCGATTAGTTCCTGATTAGCTTTTCCTTTTTCTGGAGGAGAGACAATCTTGGCTCTGTAGTGATGATCGTCAATCTTTATTAATTTTTGACGAGATGAACGAGCAACAACTTTAACATTGAGGTAACGAGGTGACTTAATCATAGCGATTAAAAACAGATTTAATAAAGAAGTAAAAACGACGAAGAGGGGTGGTGTCTATCTGGGACAAGACGGGGGTAGACTGAAAACTTAAACCTAGTGTTTGAGGATTTGATTGAGAAGTAGAAGTAAGTAATGGTTGTCCTGAACTGGTGTATTTTTGTAAGGTGAGATAGACAGGAGTGGGTTGATCAGAGGTGTCAAGAAGACTGAACTGATTAAAAGGAGGTGTGGAAGCTCGTAGGAGAAAAGGAGTAACGGCTACGACTTGAGAATGAGACCAGATATGAGTAAAGGCATAGTCGTAGTAAGAAGATATGGTTGATGGTGAAAGGTTTTGATTAGACCAACCGGTTTCGGTTATAAAAACGGGTAGTTTTTTGGAAGTAAAGTTTTTAAGATAAGAAAGGTCAAAAATAAAACTGTTAATACGATTAGAGCCAGAGAGATAAGGAGAGGCAGAAAAAGCAGGATTGGGATAAGCATGAGAGGTCCAGCCGTCGAGACGATTAAAAACTTCAGGCTGTTGATGGTACATTTGTCTTAGATATGTTTGCCAGTAAACTGAGTTGGTGGTGGTGATGGCGGCGTTGTCTAGGCCAGCAGGAAGAAGAAAGAAGTCTTCAGAGTGTCTTTTGAAGATGTCGATGGCGTTAATAAGAATATCGGCGTATTTTTCTGGACTAACCCAACCACCAAACTCATCAGCTCGGTTAACCTCATTGAAGATAATGACATAACGATTTTGAGTTGGCCATGATAGGTCAGAAAGAAAGTTGGCAAAATCAATAAGGTCATAGTTGTTGGGTTGTTCCCAGTGAGGACCTTGAGCAAAAGTGGCTACACGAATAAGAGGAATTAAATGAAGATCTAGACACTGATCAAAAAAATGTTGCCATTTTACTCGATCCCTGTCCCCTGCTTGGATGGGAACAGTTACATAGCCCCAGTCCCCCACTTCATGATTAACCAATTTTTCGGCCATCTCAAGTTCGCTAGGAAAAAGAAGGTGAACTCCAACTTTGTTGTTAGATACAGACAAAGGGTCAGTAATGGCATAAACAGGAGATAAATCCTTTGTAAGGGTTAAAAATAAGGCAAGGTTGATTAGAAAAAGAAAAAGCCGTTTCATCGGTCTTTATTATACCGTTTTAAGCCTTTTTGAGCTTTAGGTGCTCATAGGCTTTAGGTGTGACGACTCGGCCACGAGGATTTTTGGAGATAAAACCACTCTGAATGAGAAAAGGTTCATAAACATCGGTAATGGTGTTGACGTCTTCTGAGATAAGAGAAGCTAGGGTTTTAACACCGACTGGTCCCCCATCATATTGTTTGATGATAGAGATGAGGAGACGACGATCTGTTTCGTCTAGACCAAGGTCGTCTACTTGATAAAATTCGAGACATTCGCGGGTAATGGCTAGATTTGGATCTGATTCATGTTTAACTTGAGCGTAATCACGAACACGACGGAGAAGCTTCTGGGCGATGCGGGCGGTGCCTCTGGATCTTTTACCGATCTCTAGAGCTGAGTCCTTGTCGATACCGAAACCGAGGCGTTTGGCGGTCTTTAAGACTATTGTTTGTAGGTCTTGAGGTTGGTAGAACTTGAGACGGTGAACGATGCCAAAACGATCACGAAGAGGGTTGGAGATAGAGCCGGCTTTGGTAGTGGCACCAATAATGGTGAAAGGATTTAGTTCAAGCCTAAGAGTACGAGCCGCAGGTCCTTTACCAAGTATCATGTCTAAACAAAAGTCTTCCATGGCTGGATATAGAGCTTCTTCAACGGTCTTGTTGAGACGATGTATTTCATCTATGAAGAGAATGTCGCCTGTTTCTAGGTTGGTGAGGATTGAAGCCAAGTCCCCTGCTCTAGTAAGAGCTGGTCCAGAGGTTACCTTGAGACTAACGCCAAGATGATTACTGATAAGACTGGCTAGAGTGGTTTTACCCAGTCCTGGTGGACCATAAAGGAGTACGTGTTCGAGAGATTCTTTGCGATCACTACTGGCCTTGAGAGCAATTTTAAGTGAGTTAACGACTTGATCTTGACCAATAAAATCCGTCCAGTTGGTGGGTCTTAGACTAGAAGAAGGGTTGTTCATCGGTGGAGTAATCTAAGGGCTTGTTTAATCTGTTTTTCTAAAGGTAAAGAGGGATCCACTTTAGTAATGATTGAACTAAGTTCTGTCTTTTTAAAACCCAGAGAGGAGAGGGCTTCGACTAGTTCACCATTTTGATCAAATGAACTAATGTCTAGATCGGTTTGGTCAAACTTGTTTTTAAGTTCAATAATGAGCCTTTGAGCACCTTTTTTACCAATACCAGAGATGGAAGTGAAAAAATCGATGTTGCTAGATTTAATAGCTGAGAGAATCTGATCTGGAGAACCAACGGAGAGTACGGTTAAAGCAATCTTGGGTCCAATACCCGAGACACTAATGAGGTGACGAAAGAGTTCCA
>Ga0222667_1000266_pt1 | contig 27627 bp, 57 predicted proteins | sample AntAcemetagen657_FD_179854 | JGI IMG/M metagenome (GOLD analysis project Ga0222667, IMG submission 179854) | Saline water microbial communities from Ace Lake, Antarctica - #657 | ecosystem: Environmental > Aquatic > Non-marine Saline and Alkaline > Saline | place: Antarctica: Ace Lake... | reverse complement strand
TTGAAGGCACTTAAGCAAAGATTAAAAACATTCATAGACTTTTATAATAAGAATGAATTCCCTATCTCACATTTAATGTTTGGCTTTGGAAACTTTCAAATAGAAAATAAAGAGGAATGTAGGTCGAGAATAAAAGAGTTAAGTGAATTAACAGGTACACAAATGCAAATTACAATAGAAAAAATAAAACAAACAAATGGTTCAATAATAACCAAGGAAGTAATACAATGGTAACTGATAAACAGAAAGCATATTGGAAAAGTCTTAAGGGGAAAATTTCTTGGAATAAGGGTAGAAAAGAAACTAGACCAGAGGTATTAAAGAGACAAAGCGAAAGTCATATTGGGCAGAAAGCTTGGAATGAAGGAATGGGTAAGCCAAAAATATTAAGTGGAATAGATACTAAATTCAAAAAAGGACAAGATTCTCCTAGATTAAATAAAGGAAAAGGATATTTAGATAATCAAGGATATAAAGCAAATAATGTAAATAGAAAAAAAGTATTAGAACATCGTAAAATTTGGTGTTCACAAAAAACAAATATTCCATATATACCATCTAATATGGTAATCCATCATTGTGATGGAAATAAATTAAATAATAATTCTTCAAATTTGATTTTGATTGAGAATGCACAACATTCTCAATTACATTGGGATTTGAGAAAATTGGGAGTATAAAATTTCTATACAAAATGGAAATGTTGCAGATGCAGATGAAGTATTAAGTGGATATGGTAATCCATTATCACAATTAGCTTATGAAAATGTGGTTTCTGATGCAACTAATTGGACAAATACTGATTATTTGGGAGCAGATGAATTTACTGATTCAAATGGTGTTAAAAATACTGTTGATACAAGTTCAACAGACGCGCTTTATTATCTAACAGATGAATATTATATGCTATCTTTTACAGACGAGGCAAGTGGAGATGCAACAAATGATCCAGATAGTTTTACAAATCCAGGGAATGCTTTTGATTCTGATGATGCAACCTTTGCAGATAAAGCTTTTGCAGGAACTTCTGAATTTGAACTTGGCAAAACGTTCGCCGTGAAGACTGTTCAAAATGTTCGAGTTATAGCATCTGCTACTTGGAATGGGAATGGAGCAAATCTTAAAAATGCAACAATAACTTTAGAGTCTTATGATGGAGCTGCTTGGTCTACAGAAGCAACCTTAGCAACTGATGGAAGTCTTGGTAGTGGAACCACTAGCTATGACGGAGTTTATGCTTTAAATTCATCTGTTCAGGGATTAAGAATAAAATCTAATATGGGATCAATTGGAGGTACAGTTACAGCAAAACTTTATACTTTAGAATATTCAACTGCTTATGATTCTTCTTCTTCAGTCGAAACAGACACAATAATTGATGATGTTATACCAGACTCAATAGTTGTTTATGCTAAAACAGATATACCAGCGAATACAAGCATAACGGTGGATGTTTCAGAGGATGGAGGCTCTACTTTTGGATTAACAGGAAAATCATTAAATACTGCAATAGATACTTCAGCTTTTACTACAGGAGATTTGGCTCTTAAATTCAATTTAGCAACAACTGACGATGAAGTTACACCTAAATTATATGGCTACGGGGTGGCCATAACGGATAAATAATGGCAGAAGGAACATTCCCAAAGTCTGATGGAGATGTATTATATGCTAGTGAAGCAAATACTATGTGGAATAACTCTAATAAGTTAAAAGATTTAACTCCAACACAAACAGGAGACTGGTCAACCGCTCCTACTACTATGACAAATATTACTGACGAAGATTTAACGACACATTCAGATGGGGTAGCAAATGGAACTGGAACCGGAGGAAATGCGTACTTGCAAATAGATTTAGGACAAACAACTTATTTCACAAAAATATCCTATAAATTTACATTGGCAAATACCGGTGTGGCTCAAACTCCAGATGTTCGTATACAAGTTAGCACAGATGATTCTAATTGGTTTGATATAAAAACATTCACAGAAGATGCAACATATGAAGGTTCTTTAACGGGTGATTTAGCAACAATAAAAGCAAGATACATACGTTTTAATTTAGTTGTTGCTCCTGGAGGAGCGGGTGATAAAACTTTAACTATGTATCATTTGGGGTTACAATGAGTTGGTCAAGATTTAATTACTCAAAAAAGTTAATAGGGTTTGTTTTAATTAGTATGGCCTTTATTTATTCATTAAGTAATTTTAGTTGGTTAGTTTGTTTAGGATTTATTTTAATAGCAGAGCATTATCTTATTTGGGATAGATGGGATTTTTATGATTATTTAATTGGACATGAGTGGTGGGGACTTTATTTAATGGTTATTGGATTAATAATAATCGGTAGTTATTTTATTATACTGCCTGTTGTATGCGGATTTTTATTGGGTGCAACATACAACAAATCAAATCCATTTAAATTATTTATACCAACAATTAAGGAGTTAATATGTTAAATAAGATTAAAGGAAAATATAAAATAAAAAACTTCTCAACAAAAAACAGAGAACAAATGGTTTCAATTAGGGATACTAAACCATTGTTTAAACAATTAGTTGGAAAAGTTTATGATAAGAAAAACAAATTAAGTTTAAAGAAATACGAGGATAGAAAATGATCGAGCCGTGCGTTAAAATAAGTTTAAGCACAATTTACAATAAATTATTAGATATAGAAAACCACGTTATTGAAACAAATGGAAAAGTAAAAATAAATAGGTTGATTGGTAGATTATCTTTAGGATTATCGTTAGCACTAATCACTACACTCGCTGGAATTAAATTAGGGGGGTTAATATAATGAAATATAGTTTTTGGACTGGAATAGTTAAAACTTTTAAAAATTCTGCTGTTCTTTTAGTTCCATTTCTTTTGGCAATGATTGCTGGTGTTCCAAGTGAATATGCTTGGCTTACTGGACCGATTTGTTACGGTTTAAAGAATTGGTATTCTAATAAAAAGTAAGTCTACTTTAATAAAGAATATAAAGAAAAAAGATATATAATATTATGGCAATAGAAAAATTATCACAGCCAAGCATAGAAGTTATAAACGTAACCAATCTAAATGCTGTTACATCTGCTACTGAAGGAGATGCAGTTGAGATGAGAAAATTTGTAAATAAAACAGTTTTTGTTAAAGTTTCAGCAAATACTGGGGCAGTAACAGTTGGTGTAGAAATAAGCCACGACGGGACATCATGGAGCGAAATTCAAGACGGAGAACTTCCAAAGACATATACAGCCTCAAACACTTCTGATGAAGACTCTTTTTCTTTTTATGATTATTCACCATATATTCGAGTAAAAACAACAACACAATCAAGTTCTACAGTCACCGCAAAGATTACAGGCCAGGTAAGTTAAATGGTTCACTATAATTTAAATGATTCACCGTGGTCATTGATAAACAGCGGAACTACTTTAAATTGGGATGATAATGTTACAATTGGCGGAGATTTAAGTGTCTCAGGGGACTTTACTTTTGGAGACGTAACAGCAGACGAACTTAAAATAGACGGACATTTATTAATTGATACAGACAATGCAGAAGCATTTTTAGCAAGAAAAGATGGAGATGCAGGTGATTGTGTTACAATAAATACAATTTCAAATCAACTATTGGTTAGAGGAGATACAAATGATGGAACAACTAAGCCATTAATAGTTAATGATTCAGATAATGCAGAAATGTTTTCAATAGATTCCAATGGAACTCTTTTTGCAGTTGGATTAGGAGCAAGCAGTGTTATTTTAGCAGCAGACGGAACTGCAGCCGCACCATCAATCTCATGGGCAAGTGATACAGATACAGGTTTTTATAGAGCCGGAGATAATAAGATAGGAATTTCGACAGGTGGAGCTGCAAGAGCATATTTTGACGCAACTGGACAATTCGGATTACGAACAGACAACCCGCAAGCATTATTCCATTTTTTAATTGGTGGAGCAGTTGGTGATTTACCTACAATATTTGCAGGGACTTCTCAAATAATTCAAAATACAACAGATGCATATTCAAACACAAGAGTTGCTTATTGTGCAGGAAACAACGGAGAAGTTATAATCGACTTGGGTGATACTGACGATATAGATGCAGGAAGAATAAAATATAATCATACAGACAATTATTTGGCATTTGGGACAAGCGGGAAATATCAATTATGGCTGAGCGCGGATGGGCACTTAGGAGTCGGAGAAGATACACCAACATCAAGAACGCACATTAAAGGGGAGCTAGGTGTTGCCTTAACAAATACTTGTACAAGCAGTGGAGCTGGCAATAGGGATATAGCATCAACAGCCCACGGATTAACCCAAGGAGCAGCGGTTCGTTTACCAAGTGGAGCAGCAGCAGCATTAGAAATATTTACAGTTGCGACAGTTACAGATACTGATAATTTTGTTGTAGATTCAGATTTATCAAACGCAATAACTGCAACTGCAGGCTATGGAGATACTTCATTATTAAATATTACAACTGGAGATAATGCTTCAAAATTATATATAGATAATAGTGGAAAAATTGGAGTAAATAATGATTCTCCATTTACAAACTTTCATCTTAAACACACAATTGCATCAGAAGCTCCATTTATACAAAATGAAACTGACGACGCAAGATTTTTTATTGGATCAGTTGGTGGACCATCTGGAAATATAGGGGAATTAAGATGGGATTATACAAATAATGTTTTTAAATTTGTAACAACAGTTGGTGGGTCAGAAAAGCCAAACAATCTAGTTTTAGATGCAGGGAAAGTAGGAATTGGCACTGCAAGCCCAGATACTCAATTACATACAACCGGAGGACGATCCGTTAATGTAACAACAGTTAATGAGGCTACTTATGATTTATTAATAACAGATGATATTTTAAACGTTACTTATGCAGCAACAGGTGCAGTAACTTCTTTAACTTTACCAACTGCTCAAACAACAGCGGGTCGTAGAATTACCATTAAAGACGCCGGAGGAAATGCCGGAACAAATAATATTACAATAGATACGGAGGGAGCTCAAACTATCGATGGATCTGCTACTGCTGTTCTTGCAGGAGATTACGATTCAATTAATTTATATTGCGATGGTTCTAACTGGTTCATATATTAATGGCATACACAACAGCACACCCAACAGATAAAATAAAAATAATTGATCCTACTGATAAGACTAAAAAGATTGCATTTGCAGCATCAGGAATTACAACAGGAACAACTAGAACAATTACAATGCCAGACTCTGACGTAACACTTGGAGATTCAGGACAAAGCGTATATGATGTTATTGTTGCAGCTAGCGGAGGAGATTATACCTCAATTTATACAGCATTCAACACAGAAGGATCAAATAAAAGTTATTTAATAAGAAAAGGGACTTATTCTGAAACAAGCAGTGTAGTTGTTCCAGACAATTGCTATATAAATTGGCAACAAGTTGTTATAGATTATTCTACTAATAATTTATATTTTAATCTAGCAGCAACAGATGACACAACAATGGTTGGCAATGTTACAATACAAGGAGATGGTGTTGCAGTAAGTGGGAACCTTGTTAATGTTGGCGGTAGTGATAATGATTTTAGCGGTTTAACTATGCAGGTTGTTTCTGAATCAACTGGTACAAATAGCACATTAATTGTTCAATTAGCTGGATCAGATAATGACTTAGGACATATTATTGTGCAAGATATATCGGTAAGTGCCACTGGACCATGTATTCCAATATGGCCTGTCGGGATAACTGATTCTAAGGGTAATTTTACAATAAAAAATATTGACATGGATACTTCTAACACATTAAGCGCAATGAGAATTCAATCCTCTTCTTTAAGGAATGTATTTAATATTTTAATATATAATGTTACAAATGCATCAGGCGGAGCAAATGGTCTAGCAATTGATTCTGGAAATAATTATAATTGTATTTATGGAGTTTCTCAAAATACTTCCAACAATTTATCTGATTCAGGAACTGGAAATAAAACCGGAGAAGTAGCAGCATGATTTTTCAAGTAGAAGAAAGGGAAGACGGAAGATTTAACTTATGGGAAATTGTAGAAATTGGCAACAATATTCTAAGAATTGGTGGATCGATAGCACGACCAAAAGAAGAAATGCCGAAATAGAAACATTAATAAATCAATCAAACATACTAATTTTATAAAAAACAATGATATTTCATACTTCCGCAAACCGCGGTTTAATTAAATTAATGGAGGTTTATAAATGGAAAATAAATTATTAGTATCAATCTTAATTGCAAGTGTTGTTCTTTTAATCTTTGGTATTAGCTCTATGGGATACATGGTAAATTCTGCAACGCAAGAAGATATTAAAGTATTAAATGATAAGTTAGATTCAATTGTTATCCCATCAGTGGATGATATTGCGAATAAAACAGCAGCTTTGATAAAATTACCTGTACAAAATGATAATAAGTTAAACGACTTATGGAAACACTTCGCATCATCAGAGATCAATGAATTAGAAGATGAAGCAGAAGATGTTGCTACAGAAGAGCTAGAAGACGATAATTTTGAAGAATTAGAAGAATTTTTCGAATTAATGGTTCCGAGCTTAGAGAAAATCAAAGATGTTGACATCAACGATGTTGAAGTTGAATACTTAGAATTAGGACTAGAAGATGATGAAGATAAGTCAGCAATGGTTTACTTTAAAATCAAAGTTAAATATACTTTAGAATCTGGGCCTGTTGAGCAATACAAAACTTATGTTTATGCTTCAGCGTTTGTTGAATTTGATGAAGGTGACTTCTCAGACGAAGACGTTGAGATTAAATTTAGTTTAGAAGAATTATCTCAATTCGAATAATTCTAATAACCCAACTAAGTTTTTATTTTTTTTTATTTTTTTGATCGCGAAAGACGAGGTGTCGATATATCCAAAGTGGATTATAGTTCCGGGTTCAATTCCCGGCGCGATTATGCCGGTTGCCTAGATCGGCTTTTTTGTTATAGTGATATAAGTGATATGAATATAATTTATATAAGCGATATAATAGATACATTTATAAATAAAAAAAACCTATTATTAATATGCACTTAATATTAGATTTAGACGAGAAAATGGAACAGACATTTAAAATGATGTGTCTTTCAGAAGGAATATCATATAAAGATAAAGTAAAAGAACTTATGGATATGTCAGTTGTTCAATATCTTACAGATTAGAAAGATATTTAAATAGGTTAAAATTATAATAATCATGGAATGGAAAGAATTTGAAAATAAGAGGATTTTTTGTAAAAGTCAGCAAGGTGTTTATTCTGGAGTTTTTTTGAAATTTAACGACCCTTTTATAATTATGATAGATAAGTTTGGTGATAAAATATTAATTAACAAGTCAGAAATATTAAAATTAGTAAAAGAAAATAACGCTCAAAACCAAAAAACGGAGTTAACAACTAAAGTTAACAACTATCCGCAAGAAACATCTTAGTGCTCTTAAAATTTAAAAAATAGGTTGCTAATGTTAAAAAAACAAGAACTTTTGGTATTTGATTAGAGGTAATTCTCTTAAAAAAATAATAAAAATAAATAAAAAGATAAAATGTTGACAAAATGCTAACAACTAAACAATAAAAAAATTAGTTGTTAACTAAAGTTGTTAACTAATTTAAACGCAAAATGACAAAAAAACTGAGATTAAGTAAAAGTATATCATTCGGAAAAAAAGGAGAACTAGCAAGACAAATCATGGAATATTTAATCAAAAATGGAGATAGTATGAAAGTTTCTGCCGAAGTTCGTCAAGCGTTAGTCACACATTTTTCTAATAAGCCAGAGTTCCAAAAAATTAAAATTAGTGGAATATTAGAACAAAGAAGGCAATTAAAAAAACAAATAGCCGAAAGATCAGACAAGTTAGTCAGACTATCAGATGAATTAAAAGAATTAAATTACGAATTAAGGGACTTAGAATGAACAAAAAATGCTTAATTTGCGAAAAGGAATTAATAGACGTTCACCATAGCGTAAAGTACTGTGAAATATGTAGAATAATTGCAAATAATAAAAATAGTAAAAAATATAATAATTCTGAAAAGTTTAAACAATATATTAAAGAGTATCACAAAAGACCAGATGTTATAGAAAGACTAAAGATATATAGAAAAGAGTATCGCCAAAGACCAGAGGTTATAGAAAAACTAAAAATATATAATCAACTTCCACATATAAGAATAATAAGATCAAAAGCAGCAGCAAGATGTTATAAAAAAATAGAGGATATATGGAAAGCTTTACCACAAGATAAGAAATTGGAATTAATGAACAAAAGAGCAAAAGAGTTGATAAAAGATAATTCGCTTAAACCAAGAAATGAAAGACACGATTGAAAAAACCCAACAATTAAGAGAAGAGATCACAGATAAAGATGATCAGATGATTAAAGGTAGTAGAATGGTTAAAGTACAAAATAGACAAGAATTTGACGAATTATTGAGAGATTATATAACAAAGAAAGCAAAAGTATTAAATGAAGTTACTAGAGGAGATATACACACTGGAAGAGAAAAACCAATAAAAAATATAGAACCAAAAATTCACCGACGATATACTAAAGCCAAGAAAGATACGACCCCTTATTGGATGAAAAGTTGGATTAGATAAATAATAGAAACATTTATAAACTATAAAAATATATAATAATATGGTAAAAAAAGAGGAAAAAACAAACATTATTTTAAGCGGAAAGGTTTTAAGAAGAATGGAAAAACAAGGTAAGACAATTGGTGATTTAATCGAACTAACAAAAGACCCTAAAAAATATATTGAGGAAAACAAATGATACAAGAGACAAGCAGGTTGGTTTTTGAAGAAGTTAAGTATAACTTAGGCGATAAGCAGAAAGTTGTTTATAATGCTTTAAAATGCCTAAAAACAGCAAATAATCAGATGATAGGACGTAAATTAGGATGGCAAATTAATTCAGTAACACCAAGAGTAAAAGAATTAAGAGAAAAGAAACTTGTAGGCGTAGCATTCCAAGGACCAGATTTAAATACAGGTAGAAAAACAATCTACTGGAAGACAACAATATGAAATTAGGAAGATGTCCAGATTGTAAAAATATAAGATTATTAAACAAGCATAGTCTAAACGGAGGACATACTGAGCCATTTATATTTGTATGCAGAAAATGTCATGATAAAATACACGGAATGAACCCACCAAAACCAAAATTAAATAGAAAGTTCGCCAAGGGGACTAAAAAAAGGCAAAGAAAATGAGTAATATAAAAAGATTGGCGGAGGAAGTTAATAAATGAATTGTAATTCTTGTAATTCTTGTAATTTTTGTAATTCTTGTAATTTTAATAATTTTTGTAATTTTTGTAATTTTTGTGATTATTGTGATGATTGTGATTATTGTTATTATTGTAAAAATTTAGTAAATGGATCTATGTGTAAAAATTTAAATTTAGAAAAAAAAGATGAAAATAAATTTTGGATATTTAATAAAGAAGTAACAAAAAAAGAATGGGATAATAGATTTAAATTTGGAGTTAAAAAATGAATAATGAATTTATAGAAGATTTAATTGAAAGCAATAATATAATTATAAGAAGATTGCAAAAAGAAAATAAAAGATTAGAGGAAGAATTATGAATTGCGAAGAATGTGGCAATGAGATTGAATACGATGAGTGTAATGGAGAAGGCACAATATGTTTTAAATGTTTAAAAGAAATAAAAAAGTCTGAAATAGGTGAAAGGAGGAAAAGCAAATGAAAATAGAAGAAACAAAGAAAGGTTTTGTGCCGATTGTTTTAACATTAGAGACAAGAGAAGAATTTGAATTTTTATTTGGATTAACAATGGCTGCAGGATCACTTGAAAAAGCAAAGTGTAGTAATTATAGTGATAATTTAAATTTTAAAACGTTTGAATTGCTTAGAAAATTCGAATGATAGCAAAAATAACAAAAATTAATTATCCAAAAGTAACCGTTGAAAAAGATGGAAAATCTAAAGAATACGAAGTAATGCCTTTTGTGTTAGAAAGTTTTATCAAACTAGGAATTAATGAAATAACTATCAAAGATGATAAGATAAGTTTTATTAAACTAGAACAAACTGGAGAATCTCCAAAAGCATTTATACCAAGTGAACCTAAAAATAATATAATAGATATTAAAGGTAAAAGTTACATGACATACGAAGGATTACTTAAAAAAGCTCACGAAAAAGGAGAGTTTTCAATGGAAATCTTAAATGAAGTAATATCAGATGATATGACTAAAGCTTGGGTTAAAATAAGATTAACAGCAGGTGGACAAATATTCGATGGAATTGGAAGTTCAACTCCTGAAAATACAGGAAAAATGACATCAGACCACCCAGTTGAAATGGCCCACACAAGAGCAAAAGGGAGAGCATTTAGAGATTATTTAAATATAGGAGAAGTAATGGCTGAAGAATTAAAATGAAATGTGATAAATGTGGCCAAGAAATAGAAGAAAAAACTATTAAGATTTATTCAAGATATGATTCAAAAAAAGTAATTTTTGAATATAAAGGATATTCTTTAAGATATGCTGATTTAAGAAATGCCAATTTAAGATATGCTGATTTAAGAAATGCTAATTTAAGAAATGCTGATTTAAGTGGTGCTGATTTAAGAAATGCCAATTTAAGTTATGCTGATTTAAGAAATGCTAATTTAAGAAATGCTGATTTAAGTGGTGCTGATTTAAGAAATGCCAATTTAAGTTATGCTGATTTAAGAAATGCTAATTTAAGAAATGCTGATTTAAGTGGTGCTGATTTAAGAAATGCTAAATCAGAAGGTATTATAATTAATCTAAAATCTTATAAAAAAGAGCAACTAAAACAATTAATTGAACAACTAAACTAAACAATTTATTATTATATTTTTTTTTATTAAGCCCGTGAGTTCGAGTAGCTTAAAACAACAACGAACTGAAAACCGCAGGTTGTGGGTTAAAATCCAAGCACGGGTATTTGCCTAAGTATGCATAATATAGGCTTTGACACCTCGGAAAGACGAGGAATTATATTAACAATGAAAAAAGAAACACAAATTCTGGAGGAAGTGAATAAATGAAAACAATTTACTCAGAAAGAATAGATGAAATCCTTGAAGATTTTAATAAATTTGTAGTACCATCTGAAGAATCTGCAAAGTTTGCAGAGAAGTTGTTTATGTTAATTGGAGAAATGCAAGGACACCTTATCGCATTAGAAAACTTTAAGTATCCGCTTAATATCACAGGTGGGAACAAATGAAAATATACAAAGCAACAATAGATTTATGGAGAAACGCATTAATAAATTTGCCAAAAGGATTCAGAAAAAGGTTTATTAAAAAAGATTTACAACATTTAGAGTTAATACTATTAAGCGATTTGGAAAACATGATAGAAGGGATGCAAGAAACAATGGCTGGCGATCAATATCAAACATTAGAGAACTTAAAAGATAAATTATATGAACTATCAAGTAGCTACAAGAAATAGAAACATATAAATAAAATAAAAACTTTAAAAACATAAGAAGATGGTTAAAAAAAAGATAAACAAAATTTTAAATCTGGTTGAAAAGAAGAATCTATCTGACAAAGAATTGGCATTAATATTAAAAGGGTTAAAGGGTGCAGATAAAAATAAATACAAACCAAAAAGAATAGACTTCCCAGACAACCATGTTAAATTTGCAGCATTCGCAGACGCCCACATGGGCCACAAATGTTATAGACCAGATATTCTAAACAAAATGTTAAAAGATGCCAAGCGGGAAGGTGTAGAGTTTTTTGTTAATGCTGGAGATACAATCGAAGGAATGTCAGGACGAGAAGGGCACGTTTATGAATTAACACACATTGGAGCAAGCGAACAGCTTAAATATTTCGCAGAGCAATTTAAAAAATTCAGAAAACCAGTATATTCGATAGAAGCACAAGATTCACACGGAGGATGGTTTCACAATAAAGGCAATATGGGTCTAAATATTGGAGAAGAATTATCAAGACGATCAAAGCATTATGACTTTATAGGATTTGACGAACAAGACATCATATTAGATAATGGATTAAAATTAAGATTAAGACATCCAGGCGGAGGAACAGCTTATGCACTTTCTTATAAAATGCAAAAATATGTAGAATCGATTAGTGGAGGAAAAAAACCGCACATGCTAATTCAAGGACATTTCCACAAGGCTTTGTCGATGTTTTATAGAAACGTTTATTGTATTGATGGAGCAACATTATGTGAACAAACACCATTTATGAAAAAAATAGGAACTCCTGCACATTTAGGATATTGGATAATTGATGCTAATATGAGAAAAAAGGGGTTGGAACGAGTCACTACAACTTTCGTTCCGTTTTTCGAATGATTACATTAAAAGATGTTTTTCGTAAAAATGTAATTTTAGAAACAGGTGGAAGTAATAGAAAATTTAATTATGAACAATTTGTAGATTTAGCATTTGACAAAGATTTAACAATAATCTATGGTCCAGATGGAGATATATCATTTTATAGAGTAAGGGACCCAGATGAAATCTAAAGTAAGAAAATTTAAAACAGGAGCAACACGCGATACAGACCTAAACAAGCCAGATTATGAAGGATTTTTAAGCCCATTGGTTATTCAAGAGTTTGGAAATTATATGAATAAAAACAGAATTCAATCAGATGGAAGCATTAGGGAATCAGATAACTGGCAGAAGGGAATATCATCTGAAGTATATATGAAAAGTTTATTCAGACATTTTATGCAAGTTTGGTTAATTTACAGAGGAAATAAGACTATTGATGAAAAAGGAAATAAAGTAAATTTAAAAGAGGCACTTTGCGGAGTTATGTTTAATGCACAAGGTTATTTACATGAGGAACTTAAATGAAATTTGCTTTTGATGTGGATGGAGTCTTAACAAAAAAAGATGTTTGTAAAGATGATTATTTAACAATATCGAAAGAAGAAGCAACAGACAGATATGCAAATGCAATTCCAAATTATGACATGATAGACAAGGTAAACGAATTATATGATCAAGGACATGAAATACTTATATGGACAGCAAGGCCAAGCATTAAGTTTAGTCAAATCACAACACATTGGTTAAGATTATATGGTGTAAGATATAGCGAGATTATTTTTAATAAAATGTATTTTGATTTATTAATTGATGATAAAACAGAAAATAACCTAAAAGGATTAGAGGAATTCTTAAAAAAAAATGATATATGCCACTAAATGCAACCCAACACTTTGCGGAGGGATATATATTTGTAATAGAAATAAATTTGATTGTGAATATTTTATAAGTTCAATATCATTTTTAATATCTGGGAATAAATTTCATGGTTGCAATTTAGAACAAAAAATTAAAGATGTCAAAGAAATCAAAAGTAAAAAAGAGAAAGATTAAATTAGAAAATTTAGTCAAAGCAGGAACTGCTTATTGCAATAAGCACGATTGTTATTTAACAGAAGAAATGGTCGACAATAAACACTGTTATACTGGCAATCACGGTAAGACTTGGTGCAAGTATTTTGATAATAGAAACATTTATAAACTATAAAAATATATAATAATATGGTAAGAGGATTAATTATTAAAAATAGAGATGATAATGAACAATGAGAAACGGTAAGATTCAAAACTTAGTATTAAAATTGTCAAGCAAGAAAGAATATACAATAGAAGAAATGTGCAAAAAGATTTATAATAAATTCGATAGTAGCATTATGGGAACGTTAAAACGTTCATTAAAGAGACTAGAAGAAAGAAGTTTAATAAAAATAGGAGACAAAATAATCTTCTTAAAAAACCAAGATATTGTTTCAAAAATTAGGCCCAATAGAAATAAATATAAAATGATCTCAATACCAGAAACAAACGAAACAAAGAGCTGGAAAATAGGCGACATGGTAAAAATGGAGAAAATATAAAATGTATGAAGAAAATAGTGAAGAATTCCAAAAAGAATACGATTTAATGAAAAAACAAGCCCGTTTGGATGTATTAAAAGAATTATTTACAGAAAAGCAGATATTAATTCCATTTACAGAAACAGAAAGATCAGGGAATAGTATTCTCACTTTTACCTATTTACAAAGAAAGAAAGAAGAAAAAATTGACAGAATTATTAAAAAAGACTTTTGGACAGTAGATATAGAATACGATCCATTTTTAAAAAAAGTATCAAATACTATATGTGATTGCCCAAATTGTACAATAAATCGCGCAGAAAGTGACGAGTATGAATGTAAGCATATAAAAAAATCAAAAGAAATACTTGAGGTAATATTATGAATTTTAAAGAAATCTTAAAACAAGGTATAAATGACTATATGGGATTAATTGAAATTGATGACAGAATTATTGAAAGAGCAAAAAAAGAAACAAGGCCAGAAATGATGAAATTGGCAAACGATAGAATAAAAAAATATGAAAAACAAATAGAAGAAATGCAAGAAATGATTAAAACATTATAAAATGAAAATAACAATACCATTTAAAACACCAACAATAAACCATTTATACGGACAACATGGAGTAAGAAAGTATCTTAAACCAGAAGCCAAAGAATTAAGAGAAAGAATTAAAGAAATAATTGAGTTCGAAAAAGACAATGGGCTTTTCTTCTCAAATGCTAACAAACTACAGGTTAATATTAAAATATACGAAAATTGGTACACTAAAAAAGGAAAAGTTAAGCGCAAGGATATTTCAAATAGAGAAAAGTTTTTAGTTGATTCTGTTTTCGATGCATTAGGAATAGATGATAAGGGAATCTTTAAACATACAATGGAGAAAATCCAATCAAATGAAGAAAAAGCCGAGATAACTATAAATGGATTCTAGGAGATTAAAACTAATGAGAGAAATTGTATGGTTTACTTGTGAGGAATGTAACGAACACGAAGACCAAGTAGGAACATTAGAGCCACACAGAATAAGGCCAGGCTTTCAAGGGGGAACATATAATCATAGAAATATCAAAATGGTGTGCTCTAAGTGCCACAAATTGTTTTCTGCTGCTCAAAGAATAGCCTGTGGACAGCAAAAGTAGAAACATTTAAATATTATTAAATATTAGAATCATTGGGTAAAAAGAATGTATGTAGGAACAATAAAAGAAAGAAACATTGATGTATTAAATTTTATACACAAAAAGGGGCCAAATATGATGACCGCGGCCAAATATTGTAAATTAACATATATAAATATGTTTCATATAATAAATCGATGGGAAACAAAGGGGATAATTTTAAAAGAGATAACAACTAACAAAGACCGAGGATATTCATTAAAGCTGACAAACAAAGGCGATAAATTAAGAAAACTACTCAATAAAATAAAGATACTTTATTATTCAAATTAAACTGGAGGAATAAAAATGGAAACAAAAGAACAAGCAAGAAAATTAGAATATGATGAAAGAAGAAAGATTTTAACTGTTTTTGAAGAGCAATCTACAGAGTTCACAAAGGCAACAATGACCAAAGAGTTTAATGAAAAGGGAATAAAGCAATTAAGAACAAATATTGAAAGCTCAAAGTCAAAAGCACAAGAAGTAGTAAACAGAACAGAAAAGCTAGTAGAAGAGCTAAAAGAGCAAGAAGTAGCTATAATAAAAAAAACTAAAGAGCCAACAGATGAACAAAAAGAATTTATTGAAAAACTTAAAGAAGTTCAAAAGTTCACTGAATTAGAAAATGTTAGAGAGAAGATTAAGCAGCAAGAAAACGCACTTAAGTCTTACCAAGACAATTTAAAAACAGTAAAGTCTGATCTACATAAAATTATGCAGAAAGCAAAATTAAAATAGATAGATTTAAATATTATCTAATATTTAAACTATTATCACCTCTTTTACTTAAGGGAACGTGAATTCCCTTAAGTTTTTTAGAAACATTTAAATAATCTAATATTTATTAATATTAACATGGAAACAGTAACAGCGAAAGCATACAAAATAGGGAAGTCAGGACAAAAACTAGCAGGAATCCCAAGAAGATCAAGCATAGAACCGGGAGATGAAGTTTTAATAATAAAGATGAAAGACATAATAGATGAAAGTGCATTAATTAAAAACAAAATAAAGGAACTAAAAAATGAATAAACTAAGGAGTAAACAATGCAAATAGAAAAAATAAACATAAACGAAATAAAAGAATACAAAAAAAACGCAAAGATTCACACAGAGAACCAAATAGACAAGATAAAAGAGAGCATAATAAATTTCGGTTATAACGATCCAATAGCCATAGATGAAAATAACGAAATAATAGAAGGACACGGAAGATTAAAAGCACTAAAACAAATAACTAACTACAAAGACAAGGATATTGATATAATTAAATTAACAAACTTAACAGAACCGCAAAAGAAAGCTTATAGGATAGCACACAATAAACTTAACTTAGATACAGGATTCGACTTTGATATATTAAAAGAAGAATTCCATGATTTAGAAGATACAGACTTCTTTGATTCTACAGGGTTTGATTCTCAAGAAATAAGCAATATATGGGACGAAACAAATGAAGACAACTTCGATCAAGAGAAAGCACTCAAAGATCCAAAATATAAGGCACAAATATGTCAAATATGGCAATTAGGAAACCATAGACTAATGTGTGGAGATGCAACAATAAAAGAGAACGTAAGCGCATTAATGGGCCAAAAAAAGGCAGATATGGTGTTCACTGACCCTCCTTATAACGTGAATATTTGTGGTGGTGGTGCAATGCCGTTGGAAAAACAATCAAAAATTCAACAAGAAATGGCAAAATCAAAGAATAAAAGAACAATCGAAAATGATAATATGAGTAGAGAGGAATTTAGAGTATTTACAAATGAATATTTAAGCAGATATTTAGAAAATTGTGATGGGCCTTATTATATATTTATGAGTTGCAAGGAATGCGGAACGATCATGGAGAGTTTTGAGAGATTAGGTGGACACTGGAGTAGCACAATTATATGGAATAAATCAAACTTTGTATTAAGCAGGAAAGATTATCACCCAAAATTTGAACCAATTTTATATGGTTGGAAGGAAGGAGAAAAAATCAAACATTTAGATCAAAGAGATGAATCAGATGTCTGGGAATTTGATAAACCACACAGTTCAAAGCTACACCCAACAATGAAACCATTAGAATTATGTGGTAAGGCAATAAAGAACAGTTCAAATAAAGACAATATAGTATTAGATTTGTTTGGAGGCAGTGGAAGTACCTTAATATCATGCGAACAAACAAACAGAAAATGTTATATGATGGAACTAGACCCAATATACTGTTCAGTGATCATAGAAAGATGGGAAAAATTAACAAACAAAAAAGCAGAAAAGATTGAACAGGCAAAGCCAAAAATTAAAGGAGAATTCCCAGATTACTAAAGACTTTAAAAGTCTTAATATTATCTAATATTAAAATGGGATTGACAATACATTATACTTTTGTGAGAGAAAAGGAACCAGAGACACTTTTAATAAGGGCCGAGGAAATCGCAGTCCAATTAGGGTTTAAAATTGAAGAAAGAGGATGGAATAAACTAATAATCAATCCAGACGAAAAATCTGAATGGATAGGACTACATTTCCATAAAGTAAAAACAGTAAAAAAAAGAGAAGGATACGATTTAGAAAGCGAAACAATAAAGAGAAATGAAGTAGGAGAGTTAGATGATGAGGATTGGTTTTGTTCAGGATTCATAAAAACACACTATGCAGGATACAAAACACACATAAAAGTGGCAGAATTTCTAAGATTTATATCAAGTTACTGTAAAAAGGTAGAAATACACGACGAATCAAGTTATTATGAAGCAGGATATTCAAAAGAATCAGAAACTAAATTAAAGGAATTTTTAGATAGATACAACGGACAAATTGGAAACTTGGCCAAGCAATTAAAAGGAGTTTTTGGCAAAGAGAATATATGGCTTGGAGGAGATGTATAAAAATGGCAAAAAAGACAAAAAAGACAAACAATTTGACCCAAAGACAAATTGATTTTATAGAAATATTCAAAAAGAATATGGGATTATTAATAGTAAGTTGTGCAAAAGCAAATGTTAAGTCACCTAAAACATTTTATAGATGGTTAGAAATACCAAAATTCAAAGAAGAAATAGAACTTGCTAGGTTAAATTTGAAAGATTTTGGGGAAAGTGCACTAATTAGTTTACTTAGAGACAAAAATCCAGCCGTTGTATTACATTTCAATAAGACTAAAAACAGAGACAGGGGTTATGGAGAACAAATAAACATAGAACATTCTGGAAGCAAAACCACTAATGTTCAAGTAAGCATCATAAATCCTAATGAAAGAGATAAAGTTCAAGCCGACAATAAAACAATTTGAAGCATTAGAGGTTCTAAATGATGAAACAACAGAGGAATTATTATTTGGTGGCGGAGCAGGTGGAGGAAAGAGTCTACTTGGATGCTTTTGGATAGTATTAAATTGTATGCGTTATCCTGGAACAAGATGGTTAATTGGAAGAGCAGAACTAAAGAGATTAAAGCAATCAACACTTAAAACATTATTTGAGATATTAGGATCAGGAAACAAAGGAATATTCAACTTTAAGAAAGATATTGATTACAGGTATAATTCAATGGATGGATCAGTTATTTTCCCTAATTTCCAAAATTCAGAGATTATTTTACAAGATATGAAGCAACAACCAAGCGATCCAGAGTTCGACACATTGGGATCAACAGAGTATACTGGAGCATTCTTAGACGAAATATCAGAAATACCAATTAAGGCCAAGCAAATACTTTTAACAAGACTTAGATACAAAATAGATGAATATAATATCATTGGAAAAGCCCTTTATTGTACTAATCCATCAAAGAACTGGTCATATTTAGAATTTTATAAAGCAGAAAAGGACAAAAAGATAACAAAAACAAGGGTATTTATACAAGCATTGGCAAAAGATAACCCACATATACCAAAAACATACATAGAAAGCTTAAAGAGAGCAGACAAGCAAACAAAAGAAAGACTACTTTTAGGCAACTGGGAATATGATGATGATCCGAATAGATTATTTGAATATGATGCAATTATTGATATTTTTACAAATGATGCCGAGCGAGGAAACAAATATTTAACTATTGATGTTGCAGGGAGAGGAAGAGATAAAACAATTTTGATGTTTTGGGATGGATTGTTTATAACAAAAATAACCACAATGGACAATATCTCAACACAGGAGCTAGATGAAATATTAATAAAGTATAAAATACCAAGAAGTCATTGTTTGGCAGATAATGATGGGGTTGGATTCGGATTAGTAAAAGACACACAAGGGATTAAGGGATTTGTTAATAACTCTACAGCTATCGGAAAAAAGAAATATTCTAAAAATAAGCCAATTACATACAATTACACAAATTTAAAGAGTCAGTGCTGGTTCCATTTGGCAAATTTTGTCAATTCAGGGTTAATCGGATGCTATAAGGGAATAAAATCAGAAGACAAGGTATTATTAATAGAAGATCTGGAGCAAATAAAACAAAAAGATCAAGATAAAGACGGAAAATTGAGAGTTATTAGCAAGGATGAGATCAAAGAACACATAGGGAGATCAACCGATATTGGTGATGCGATGATGATGAGAATGTATTTTGAATTAAAGCAAAAAGTAATTACACTATAATAAAGAATTTAAAAGGAAAAAACATATAATATTATCACCTCACACGCATCACAGCTTTAATACTCATGGGATTACTAGATTATTTCAAAAAAACAGAACAGAAGGCAAACCCGCCTAGAGTGGTATTTGCAGATGAAAGCACAAGGGGAGCAATCAATAAAGTTCTTTTACCAAATTTTTTATTTAAACCGCCTTTCGGAACACCAAGATACAAGGATGTTATTACATTAAGGAGATTAGGCAAAACTGCACAAATAGCAATGGCAAAACAACTTATAATAGATGAGGTGGTTTCTATTGACTGGTCTATTAAGCCAAAAGATTCAGACAAAGAGCAAAGTGACGTTTTAAGTTCTAAAATAGAAGAAGTGGAAGCTTTTTTTGAAAACCCCAATACAAACAATCAATCATTCGAATATTTATTAAGACAAATGCTAAATGATTTATTAGATATGGACTCAGGGATATGGGTTAAAGAGTTCGATAAACATGACAGAATGGTTGAAATAGTATGTGCAGATGGTGCTTCTTTCTTAAAAAATCCGGATATACATGGACGATATGGCTCCAGAGAGGATATAATTACAGATAGCATTGGAATGACAATCAACCCGCAAACAGGTCAACAAAACTTTGAAGGCCAAGGAATGACTTTAATTGAAGCAAGGGATCAATCAGCATATTTTCAATTCGGATTTATAACAACAAGCAGGCCTATCCCATTCGGAAGAAGGGAAATAGTATGGTTTGAGAAGAACCCCCAGACAGAACAATTATATGGAAGAGCACCAGTCGAAAATATACAAGAGATAGTCCAATCGCTTCTTTATTCTGCGGAGTATAATTTAGATTACTTTGAAGACAACAATATTCCTAGAGGTTTTATCAATTTAGCAGGATCAGATGCAGGAGAAATGGAAGCATTCAGAGACAGATGGAATGAGATGCAAATGAAAGTTAATCAATCAGGTTTATTAAAAAAGAGTTTCCACAGAGTACCAATCACAAATACAGAAAATGCATCTTTTGTTAATGTTCAGTTCAGTTCGCAGGAATTACAACTATTAGAGTCTCAACAATGGTTTAGTAAGTTGGCATGGGCAATGTTTGGAGTAACACCAAGTGAGCTAGGTTTTACAGAAAACTCTAATAAGGCAACAGAATCAGGACAAAACAAAATAAATAAAAGAAAGTCTATACTCCCATTGCTTAGAACAATAGAATATTTTATCAATAATAACATAATAAGTGAGTGGGATTTTGGTGGAGAATTAAAGTTTGAATTTAATACATACGATATAGAAGACGAATTTAGAAAATATGAGCTATATGAAAAGATGATCAATACTAAGCTAAGGACTAGAAACGAATTAAGAAGAGAGGAAGGTTTAGAGGAAATAGAGGGTGGAGATACTTTCGAATCAGATAACATGGCAAATGCATTTCAAAAGTTCGGTGATCCGAAATTAGGGCAAAACGAACAAGAAGATCAAGAAGGTATGAAAAAAGAAGCAGAGAAAGAAAAAGAACAAAAAGCTCTAATGACAAGTAGCCCAATAGCCCCAAAAGAAAATGAAGTCATGGGCACATTTAAAAGATTATTAAGAGAAAAAGAAAAAGAAATATTGGCAGCATTAAAACTAGAGGCAAAAAAAGATAGACTAACACAAATTAAATCGCTAAGCTCAGTAATAGATAAGGTTAAGAGCTTCTTAAATTTAGATTCATTAAGACCCTATATCAATGCAATAACTAAAAGTTTATATGAGTCTGGAATGAAAAGTGTGGAGAAAACAACAAAGCAAGACGTTAATCCAAACGAAGAACAAATAAAGTTTTTATCAAATAATACATTTTCTAACATAAAAGGAATGGAATCAGATATTGAGAACAAACTTAAACAACAATTAAGAATGGGAATAATGAACGGCGAAGGAATAGGAAAGATTAGTGAACGAGTTAAATCAGTTTTTGATGTTGCTGATAATAGAGCAGATGCAATAGCAAGAACAGAAACAGCAAGAGCAGAGAACTTTGGGTCATTAGAAGCAGCAAAAAAGGCCAACATGGACATGAAGAAGTATATTTCAATAGTAAGTGATGCAAGGACTAGCGAAGTCAGCAAGGCCATGTTTAGAAAATACGGATCAAAGCAAAAATCAATAGGAATAAACGAAACATTTAGTGTAAAAATGAAAGGAAAAGAGTACTCCGGTTTAGTTCCACCGTTTATGCCTAACGATAGAGATCAAGCAATTTTCTTTTTAGATGATGGGCTACAAACAAAATCAATGAAAGATAGATTAAAAGAAGCATTATAATTCAAAACAACCTACTTTAATAAAGAATATAAAGAAAAAAGACATATAATAATATGAGCTTCATATTCACAACACCAATCAATCACAATTTAGTTGATTTAAAGGGGTCGCAAGAGTTATACATAGAGGGGCATATCTCAACAAAAGACAAGGATTTAGTAAATGATATAGTATCAGACGAATGCTTAAAGTCAATGCAATCCCAAATTTTAGACAGAAATATTAAATTAGATTACGAGCACGAAGCTTTTAGAGGAGATTCAGAACTTGAAACAGAGATTAATAAAACAAAATTACCAGTAGGCCGAATAATAGACGCGACAATCGATTCTAAAGGATTAAGAGTTAAAGCAGTTATTAACAAATTCCATTCTAAATTTCAAGAAATAAAAGGTAGTATTGAACAAAAGTTCTTAGATGCTTTTAGTATTGCATATATACCAACAGATGTTAAAACAATCTCAGATGGCCAAGAAGAAATAAGATCATTAAATGATGTTAGACTTTTAAACGTAGCACTAACAGGTAATCCAGTAAATACTAAAGCAGAAATAGTAAAAGTTTTTATGAAAAGTATGGACGCATATGAAGAAGAAATAAAGAAATGCGACAAAGAAAAACTAGAAGTCAAATCAGATTTATCCCCTAAGGGACATAAAATAATTAAATTAAAAACGGAGGAAAATTTAATGAGTAACGAAGAAATTATCCAAACTCAACCGGAAGCACCAGCGGAAACACAGGAATCTAAGGAATCTGTAGCCGAAGTAGTTGAACCTACTAAGGTAGAAGAATCTAAAGAAACTGAAGAGCCTAAAAAAGAACCAGAGAAATCTGAAGAAGTTTTAGAATCTGAAGAACCTGCAGAAACTGAATCAAGTGCTAACATACTTAAAGAGATTAAATCTTTACAAAACAGGATTCAAACATTAGAAGATGTTAAAGCCCCTGAAGTGAAAGCAAACTCAAAAGTAATAGTTGAAAATAAAAATTTAGGTAATCTTCATACTGAGAAAAAGTCTCAACCATTAGACCAATTATTATGATAACATCAACAGCAACTTATGATGGCGATGAATCTATATATGCGAAATCATTTGGAAATTTCCCAACTAAACAAGCTTATCATGCAGGTTTAAGTAGAACTTATGGAGCTCAACTTAAAAGTATTGATATGCGGAAAGAGATGGGATCGGCTTACGGAGTTCAGTGTAAATCATTAAATACATCAACTGGTGGAACTGGAACTGCAGGAAATGCATTAATTCCAGTTTACCTAGATTCCCGAATCGTTGATATTTCAAGAAAGTTTACTCCTTTGACAGAGTTAGTACCTAGGGTTTCAAACCAAGGAACTACAGCTGACTATATCAGAGTAACTGCAAAAGGTGCAGCTACTACAGATATTGAAGACGCATCTTTAACAGATGTTGCAAGCACAAGAGCAAGGGTTAGTAAAACAATCAAATATCTTTATTCAGTTGGAAGAGTTACTGGACAAGCTGAAGCAGCAATACCTGCTTTTACTTTACAGCAATATAATCCAACCGGAGCCGGAAATGTTAATGGCAACCCATTTTCTGACGCATCTGCACCAAACGCAATGCAACAGGAAGTTTTATTGGCAGCTAGAGCATTAAAGGAACTTGAAGAAAACTTGATTATCAACGGAAATGCAACAACCTCAGTAGGTTCTGGACCTGACGGTTCAGAGTTTGACGGTATTGTTACTTTACAGAGTACAACAAATCAAACAGACTTATCTGGAGCTGCATTAACGTGGGACAATGTTGAAGGTGCAGTTAGAGACGCATTTAATGATGGAGGTAGACCAAACTTGGCTATCGCATCAACAAGTGCCTTAATAGCTCTTAGAAAAATCATGATTGATTCTTTTAGGATGTCACCAGCAGACATGAGGGTTTCACTAGGTTTCGGAATATCATCGCAAGTAGTCTTAATGACAATTGTAGGAGATATACCGGTTATACCAAGTATGTATTTAGATGACACAGCAGCAGCAAGAAGTATCTATTTCTTAGATATGGATTGGATTGAAATGCGAGTATTATTAGATATGACTTACCAATTATTAGCGCAAGTTAATGATAGTAGAAAGTTTTATCTTAAGATATACGAGTGTTTAATCATGAGAGCGCCTGAGTTCAATGCAAGCATCGTAAATATAGCTTAAAGCTAATTATTATTTTTTTTATTTTTATTTAAATCAGACCGGAAGAGGGGTTTAACCCCTAACAAAAATTAAACAGGAGAAAAAGAAAACATGGGAGATATATCAAGCGGATCAACATTTGTTGAAGCAATGCCAAACGCTGGCAGAAAAATGATCGTAGTTAGAACTGCATCAACTGCTGACACAGCAGACACAGTAGTTTTAGACTTATCAGATTACGGAATCAGTACGTTATTAGCGGTAGAAGGATTTATTCATACAACTGACGGTTCAGTTGTTGTTGCGGAAGCACCAACTACAGCAGTTTCAAGTGGAGATTTAACAATCACTATCGGCGGATCAACAGTTTCAGACAAAAGACGAGTTTATTTCGTTTACGGCTATTAGTTTTCATTAAATTAAAATGACAAACTTTGGAGAAACAAACAAACTTGTTGGGAAACTTAAAATTGATACTTACGAGATTGTAGATAGTGGAGCAGCAGTAATTCCAGATGATGCATCATACGTTGAGTTAAATAACACAACTAAAATTGAAGCAACAATCGCAGCACCAGAAGCGGGTAAATTTTTAGTAATTACTCAAACTGATGCAGGAACAGCAGGTCATACTGTAGTTTGTACAGCTGGAGACTATAATGGTTCAAACTCAACTGCTACATTTGATGCGGCTGAAGAAACTTTAGTTTTATTCGGAATAAGCGCAAGTAGATGGGTAGTTGTTGAGAACATTGGATCAGTAACATTAAGTTAAACAAATTATTATTTTTTTATTTTTTTATTTAAACAAAAACAGGTGACAACAGAAAGAACAGGAGGAAACAAATGAAATTCACAAACACATCAGAAAAAGACAAAATAGTATCTTTTAAACGAGAAAACGGCTTTGTAGGCCATGTTTTATTAAAAGCGAAAGAAACCAAAGATTTACCTAGCGAAGCCTCTAAATCTGCAAAAATTATAGGATTAAAAGCATTCGAATCTAAAATTCATAAAGTAAAAGTAGAGACTAAAGTTTTACAAGAGAAAAAATCTAAACTTAAAAAAGCAAAGAAAAAAGTTGTTAAGAGGAAGAAATAATGGCCATAAGATTTATATCGGTTGCAGATGCAAGAGTTGTAAGTGGTATTGATGTCACGTTAATTGATGATCCAGACATGACAGATTTAATTGAAGATGTAGAATATCAAATTGAGAGATATTTAAATACATCTTACACACCAGTCGAAGAGATTGATGTTTTAGATGGAAATGCTAGAAATTTAATTTTTACAAGAAGAGGGCCACTTTTAGGAGTTCGAAGCTTAGAATCAAACGATGTGTCTTTATCTGTTTCCAATTTATATTATAAAAAATCAGGACAAATAATTTTAGTCAATAGCGCGGAAACATCAGTTTTTACAAGTGTTAGAGAGGGCGTGGTTATTAAATATTTATATGGAACTGTAGAATGGGACAGACTAACATCAACAAGCACAGACGCGGCAAGTATAGCAGGAACAAGTATTGCATTAAGTGTTTTAGATGAGACAGGATTCGCAATAGGAGATTTTATAGAAATATTCGGAACAGACAAACATAGGGAAGTAGCAAAAATTACAGCAACAGGCACAGATGAGATAACAGTAGACCAATTAAGCCAAACGCATTCATCTGGAAGCATAATCCATTTGATGGTAGTTCCAAGTATTATAAAAAGATTAATGAAAATTGCAGTTGGAATCGCGGCAGTAACTAGAGCGGTTGGCCAATCATACGATGATATTGTAGGATATACAATGGGAGAATTTCAAGTTCAAAAGGGGGAGCCATACACTCAATTCAGAGAAACAATAAACCAGTTAGTTTCCGAGAAAAAGGATATTTTATCAAAAGTCAGACCATTCCCGGCAATATTAACATAATGGTAACTAGTGCAGATTTTACAAATGGACCGCTTGGTGATCACGGGCAAACAGCCACACGAACTCCAGTCACAACATCAATTCATAATATAACAGGAGAAAAGGTTTATACTGATGCTGCTACAACTACATTTTCTTGTGTTTTCGAGAATGCAAACAAAAAATATGATTTTAATAAAAGTGGGCTTTCTGAAGGTGCAGATGCTAGAATGTTTATTAATCCGTCTGTAACATTAAATAAAAACGATAAAGTAACATTAAACTCTGCTACATATAGAGTAGATACAATAAGCAAGCGATTCTTTGGAGCAAACGCAATCTTTTATACAGTTTTACTTTTTGAAATATAGAAACATTTATAAATATTAATTAATATTAGATTATATGAAAAATAAAAAATGGTTTAGTTGGTTTTGGTTAATATTTTGGATAATATTTTTTTATCCAGCAGCAATCGTCTATATAATATTGAAACTTGCAGAGAAAAAATGAAAAAATGTCCGGTGTGCAATAGCACAAGAATTAGAGGAGAAATAGAATTAAGATGCGAAAAGTGCGGTTATACTCATTCAGATAAAAAAAGAGCCCAAATAATAAAATATGGAAAAGAAGATGGTGCATAAAATATTTTTAGCAGAAGGATACACTGATCAATTTGATAAATTTGAAAAGTTCTGGCATGGTAAAACATACAAAAATGGAAAAGCTAAGGTAAGATTAAGGGAAATAAAATTATATCATTTTGGTATAAATGAATGTGGAGATGAAGAATTTATGAAAGACATTAAAGATTTGTGTTTAAATGAACAATTTGATTTAAAAGATGGTAGTTGGACTGGAAAAAAACAATCAGGCATGGGAATTAAAAACAAAATGATGAAGATATTTAAATGGTTAAGAAGATTTTTTCCTCAAATAAAACAAATGGAATTTAAAGAATCAAGTGGATTAATAGAAGAAGAACGTAAAAAAGGAAATCACTTTATTATGTGCCTATATCCAATAGGAGAAGTTAAAGATGCAAGATATAAAGATGGGAGCGAGGTTGTATGATCGAGAAATTCTTATCGGTTCAAGACACTTTATTTATTTGTATGACTATTGGTGTTTTAATAAAATTACTACAGTTAAAGCTTGGGCAAAAAGTGTTTAATAAAGAATATAAAGCGGAATAGACTATTTTTAATGTCAAGAGACGGAGTATCCAAGTGGAAATTAATAAAATTTTAGATAAAGCAATGCCGGGAATAGCCATAGAATTAGCCGGAGAGTTAAAAATTAAGACACCAGCAGATACTGGACGATTAAGAAATTCTATAAAAATCAAGTCAAATAAAAATGGTTTAGTAATTACAATGGCCAATTATGGTAAATTTGTCGAATTTGGCACACTTCCACATATTATTAAGCCAAAAAACAAAAAGGCATTAAGCTGGAAAGGAGCAAAACATCCAATGAAAATGATAAAACACCCCGGAAATAGACCAAACCCTTTTATTAGAACAACATTGAGGCAAAAATTGCCAA
>Ga0222667_1000258_pt1 | contig 28086 bp, 28 predicted proteins | sample AntAcemetagen657_FD_179854 | JGI IMG/M metagenome (GOLD analysis project Ga0222667, IMG submission 179854) | Saline water microbial communities from Ace Lake, Antarctica - #657 | ecosystem: Environmental > Aquatic > Non-marine Saline and Alkaline > Saline | place: Antarctica: Ace Lake... | reverse complement strand
TGTAGTATATGTTGGTGCAGTACCAGCAAGTGTATAACCATTGCCACTACTATCAGTACCATCACTCTCTAACCTCCAGTATCCCTGTAAATTAGAGTCGTCTAATAGATAGGTGTCGTTGATTTCTGGTGCTATGTTATATACTTCTGACACTCTTTTGACACTTGCTTGTGCCACACCAGAAATTTTCTTCATGCCTCCAGAGTATAAAAACTGTACTTCAGCATCAGTTAATGCTCTGTTAAAGATTGCGGCATCGTCTACAATACCATCAAAATACTGACCATCATAACTTCCCTCCCTAGCTATTGAAAAATCTCCGTCAGTGTCGTTGGCAGAACCTGATGCCGACACAGAGGTCTTAGAACCGTTTACAAATATATCTAAGGTTTCAGCAACACTGTTGTATCTACCTGCAATATGATACCAAACACCAGAGGAATCTAGGGCTGTGCCTGCTGTAACTGTTGTGTTTGTAGTTAACCCAGTCAACACAAACTGAACATTATTACTTTCATTCAGTAAGAATCGGTGAAAATTTGCACCAGCCCCATCTCTCTTAGACATGGGAGATTGGTTTGATGCCAACCCCTCTCTTTTTATCCAATAACACCATGTTTGTGAGCCACTTATCTCTAAGTTAGCACAACTAGCATTAGCAATCGTAATGTATTGTGAACTTCCAGATTCAAAATCTCCACCATTCCCGAATTTACCTGTAGTATATGTTGGTGCAGTACCAGCAAGTGTATAACCATTGCCACTACTATCAGTACCATCACTCTCTAACCTCCAGTATCCCTGTAAATTAGAGTCGTCTAATAGATAGGTGTCGTTGATTTCTACACCACGACTAGCCATTAGATGTGTTCCACTATCACCAGTTGAGGATTAAAGAGTATTCTATCAGCGTGAGTTGCTACTCCGACTATAGTTATACAGTCATCCGTTGCGCTAGGAGCTGTCTGAGTTAGAGTGTTAGTTGTAGTCCCCGTTAGCGATAAATAAATAAGCCCACCGACTGTCCAAGCCCATGTATCGTCTCTGGCAAATCCATTTAGCAAATAATCACCGACGGCATCTGCACTGATTGTTGTATCTGCACACATACCAACCACTTTTGCTGTTGCTATCGCATCTGCATCGGCTAACGCCATTTCACCAGCAGCATCTATGTAACAAACGTCACCAAAGGCTTGCGCCTCGTTGGCTGTAAAGTCTCCAATTATTCCACTACAAGTATGATCACTGTCTGGGGTTGAATCTATATTCCATTCTGTACCAACCATGCCAGTATCACCCTGAGCACCCGTATCCCCTGCAACCGTAGAATCTGCTCCTGTGTCTCCTGTTACACCTGTATCACCTTGGTCTCCAGTATCACCCTTAACTGTAGAGCCTGCCCCAGTGTCTCCAGCAACCCCAGTATCTCCTGTCACACTCACGCCCGTGTCTCCTTGATCACCAGTTCCTGTGTCTCCTTGATCCCCAGTATCACCTTTTACAGTAGAATCAGCTCCCGTGTCTCCAGCAACTCCGGTATCACCCTGAGTACCTGTGTCACCTTGATCGCCAACTCCTGTGTCTCCTTGATCTCCGGTATCTCCTGCAACCGTAGAATCAGCTCCTGTATCTCCTTGCACGCCAGTATCGCCAGCAGAACCTTCACCAACTCCGGTATCACCTTGATCGCCAGTATCCCCCGCAACCGTAGAATCGGCTCCCGTGTCTCCTTGATCTCCAACTCCGGTATCACCTTGATCGCCAGTATCCCCCGCAACCGTAGAATCGGCTCCCGTGTCTCCTTGATCTCCAACTCCCGTGTCTCCTTGATCTCCAACTCCCGTATCTCCTTGGTCTCCAGTATCACCCTTAACTGTAGAGTCTGCTCCCGTATCACCTACAACCCCTGTATCACCAGCTACAGTTGAATCTGCACCCGTATCTCCTTGATCTCCGGTATCTCCTGCAACCGTAGAATCTGCTCCTGTGTCTCCTTGATCTCCGGTATCACCTTGAACTCCCGTGTCGCCTGCAACTGTGGAATCGGCTCCTGTGTCTCCTTTATCACCAACTCCTGTATCTCCTTGGTCTCCTGTATCTCCCGCAACTGTGGAGTCGGATCCTGTGTCGCCAACAACCCCAGTGTCTCCTTGATTTCCGGTATCGCCTTGATCCCCAGTTCCCGTGTCACCCTGATCCCCAGTATCTCCTTGCACCGTTGAATCTGCTCCTGTGTCGCCTTGAGTTCCTGTATCGCCTCGATCCCCAACACCGCCTTGAGACCCCGTGTCCCCAACCTGTGTCAATAAATCCCAATCAATTGCCGCACCAGAAGGTTCCTCAACGGTAGAAGCCGCATTAACAATCCAAGCAGAACCATTATGTTCCACCGCTTGTTTATAAGTATAGGTTCCGGCAGACCACGCACCTTCCCACCCTATTCCGGAAGCAAGCGAGGCCCAATAAGTAGCGTTCGGGGGTTCGTTTCCTGTATTATCGGCGATACACGCATAACTGCTCGAAAGGTGATCTACAATATCACCAATCGTAAAACTAATAGCTATATCCCAAGGACCTTTGGCTAAATCTGAAAATAATTTATTACTCATTATATTCTGTCACCTTTCTACAATGATCTATGAAATCTTTTACCGAATATTTAAATTTCATTCTATTACAGATATCACAACAAGGCACTGAATTTTCTTTAAGATATCCTAACGTATTGTCCATCCTATCCACACCTGTACTGGTACTCGAACCACAATAATAACAATCATTTTCCATAAGATACGTAAATTCACTTAAGGTTAAATCGAATAAGAGTCCTCTTCTTTTAGCGCCATGTTTATATTGAGCATATTTTCCTTTAATACTTTTATTATTAAACATACTATATTCTCGTCCTGATTTTCTAAGTTTCTCCCTGTTGTTTTCTCTATACTTCTTCTTATATTCTTTCACTTCTTCCACATTATTTTCTGCCCACTCTTTATTCTTTTTATCAAAATATCCCTTATTCTTCTGATAATATTCTGCCTTTGTAGGCTTTAATCTGGCCTTATTCTGTTTATACCACTTTTTCTTATATTCTTTTTGACTTTTACGCACTATTTATTTCTATACTTCAATTTTTGTTTTCAAATTCCAATTATTAAAGCCTTCCCTGAAAATAAGAACTAAATCTTCAGCAGATCCAACTAATATAGAATTATTATCGGGAGTTCTAATTTCTAAAGCGTCACTCTGTTGCAGTATTTTGGTCTTTGATGTGCTACTAGCAACCGCATTTTTAGTTTTATTATTCCAAGCCAATTAAACTCCTATAAATTTCTAGTTAAACCTAGTATACACTTCTTTAGTATTTACTGTAATAATTGACGCCAAGCGTAGCATCACTGCCGCCATCTCTGTAAGCCCTAAATGCCTTTAAGGTCGCTTTTCCGTACAATGTAAACTCAGAACCAGCTATTTTCAAGAAGCCTGTAGTAGCATCAGGATTTACACCATCTATACGAAAACGAATTGGTTGTGCTTCTACAACGAACTCTGCTCTAATTACATCGTCTGGAATTGATGATAAACCAATTACTGCGGTAGTAACGGTTATTTGTTCGTAACCCGCAGGATGCGTTCCCGCTGGATATGTTTCCATTTTTAATTTCCTTTATAAACTAATTATTTCCTATACGCGGGGTTTTTGAATAGAACCCCGCCAAAAACTATCGAAACTAACTAACTAACTTACCGTTTAGGCAGTAGTTATTTGACCATCATAAAGTGGTAGGTAGTAGATTGTACTGCCGACCAATACCTTTAAGGTAGCCGCAGCGGTAGCAAATGTGTTACCCGTTTGGAGTAACTCCCCGCTTCCCGCAGTTAATCCCTGAATACTCATAAGTGTCCCATGTTCATCAAATTCACCTATTGTAGCACCCTGTGCAGACACATGTATGAATGAAACTGGAGTCCCAGTCCCCGCAGATGCGAAGCTTGCTGGGAAGTTCATCTCTACCTCTAGTGCAGCATAGTTACCAGTGGAAATAGCAGACCCGGGCATTGTCATTTCAGCGACAAAAGCCGAACCTAATCCAGTAACAGCACCGTTAGTCTGGAAATCAATCTCCGCTTTCAAAGCGTTAGCCCAACCTCCAAGTGCCACATTGGTTTTCATGTAGAACCTTACCCTACCTCCTGTTTGACCAATGCCAGTTAACTCTGTACTAAACAGTACAGGCTCGTAACTTGTGCCAGACGTAGAGTCGTTAGTAACGTGTACTTCATAAACTTTACTTGTTTCAGAAGTATGTTCTAAAGGTGTTCCAGATGTTCCTAATGCCAACTTTAACAGCCCTGCATTAGTTATCGTCGCGTCCCCGCTAATTGAAACAGATGTGATTGTAGTGGCATTACCCACAAGAATCTTACCGTCACCAGAAGCATCCAACGCAGCACCAACACTAGAACTATTGCCTACCAAAACGCTACCCTCTGCGAGAGCTATTTCAGAAACAGCAACATCACCAATTAAGTTGAATGAAGCGGCAGCAGTAGTGCCTACATTTTCGTAAAGACCTTTGACCCCCGTAGCGGCATCGGTCTTAACAAACAATGCTCCTTTAGCGTACCCTGCCCCCGTGGGAACAGTTAGTCCGCTGACTTTTAACACGTGTCCTACATTATCGTATTCAAGAACTCTGATAGCAATACTATTAATGCGTCTCCACTGCCCTACAAGCTTAATTGCTCTATTAAATACTTTCATGTTTTAACCTCCTTAAATAAATATTTTCAACATAAAGGAAGTCTATCTGAGTCCCCCTCTGAAATAAACCGGAGGGGGAGGATTAACGTTCCCTTACCTCTGTACCAAAGTAACTATTATTAGTAGCTACTTACATCTTGCTGGAGTCTAACCATCAAGAGTGCGCCGTCATCAAATGTCTCGGTACCGACACCGATTATGCCCTTAGATAGGTCGGCAAATCCCTTTTCCTTATCGGAAACTTTTAAGTCCATAAACTGTAGCACTAAATCAATAGCACCGCGGATCATAAACACAGATTCCTGAATTTGAAGGCTCCAAGCATCTGTTAAGTCTGAAAGATCTTCAGAAACAGAAATATCTCCGAACCCTGTGAATAACATTCCTTCAGCAGAGGTACAAGAGATTCTTCGTTTTCTACTAAGCAAGAAACGATCTCTAGCAGCTAACTGGATGTATTCAGTTCCTACGGCTCCGTTAGTAACAGCTAAAGTCAAATTTGCTCTCGAATTGGCTACGCCAGCACCAATATGGACATGACCTGCCGTAGCAATTGTGTCCTTAAAGGTAAACGTAACACCTGAAATTACAACAGTATCGCCATCAGTTGGCTTTGTTGCAATTGTTAGTGTTGCTGACCAAGGTAGATTGTTGTTCTGCACAACAGTCCATCCCTGCCATGGCCCTACGACGCCATTTTGCAACACTGAGTCTCCTAAACTTGTTTCTCTTTCACTCTTAGCTCTACGTAACCTAGCAACTGTGCGGGGCCCTAAGACCGCAGCACGTAACGAAGTTTCATAAGGAGCATCAAAAGCACCAAGCTTTCCTTCTGCTTCTTCCAATATGTCCAAAATGTTCACCGAGGAAACGTCCACGGGAGCATTAGAAATATTATGTTTAGCATTGGAGATCTCACTAAGGAAAATTTGTTCGACCCTGTTGGACAATCCACGTCTAATAGACATTAAGGAATGTTCAAGAAGATTATAGGGAGTTTGCTTTTCTTCAGTTACATCTATATCCTCAGCAGCATACTCAAAAGTATCGACTGTCAAGGTTTGTTTTGTAGCTGTTTTAGTCTCAAATGAAATATCACTATGAGGCGTGTAAGTCCCTACTTGTGGATGAGTTAAGATCGGCCTGTGGGCCTTGTATCCGTTCTCACTTATAAGTTGTTCGAGTGTTTGGTTAGCAAGATATACCGCAGTATTCATTACAAATAGATCTGCTTGTAAATCTCCCCAAAACTCAAGTCTTGCATCATTCATACAAATAAACTTTCTTTAAATAAATTAATTTAACTGAATTTAGAGGGGAGAAATTATAGTTACAGGCCTTGTGTTTTCATATAAGCCGCTCTGGCGGCTTTCGTTTTATTCCAATCATTCACACCTTCCTTAGTACCAAAATTAAAGTTGGCAGGATCCAACGGTTTAGACAAATCCACATTACCCGAATAAGAACCTTCATTTCCACGTTTAGGACTAGCAGCTTTTATGCGCTCGTCTTTATTAAATTGCTCTACTCGAAAAACGACATAAGGCAACTTAAACGCTTCCCTCACAGATAACCCTTTGGCTTTGGCTAGTTCCTTGACCTCTGTTTCGATTTCCTCTGGTAGATTAAGATCTTTTAAATCTCTTTCTTCCATGATCTCTGAAACCTTTTGACCAACGACACTAGTTAAATCAGCAGAATCACCTTTATTTTCGGGCTTTGCCCCGCCATCATCTTGTGGTGGCTTTTGTTCAGCAGTTTTAGCCTCGGCACGGCCGCGCCATTTTATCTTTTGCTTAATAGCACCGGACAATTTAGAACGACTTTCCTTTTCACGCGTAACGAATTTGTCAAGAAGGTCGCCTTCAAGTTCGGGATCTATTCCCATACTTTCGGCAAGTTGCCCTCTTAAATCTTCGTCTTTAACTTCTGCTAGAGCCTCCTGTTCAGCTTTTTGCTCCTCGGGAGACATTTCGAGGTTTTCGTCTTTGTTTTTTTCGTCCATAGGACTTCTTTCTTTTGCCCATTTGGGCTAATTTTTTAGATAACTAATTAAAAATTCTATTTTTCTTCGTAAATCACGTGACCACAACTGGGACATGTTATTCCGGGCCTAATTTCTTTCATTACCACCCCGTATCCTTTACCCTTTTTTATTATAAAATTCTCGGCTAAGGTTTTAAAACCTTCACCGTGTATTTCCAATGTATATTTTCGTACCTCACTTTTACCTCTATAAACTACAGCCGTATTATAACTACTCTCGACTTCTTTTTGAGGTTCCTCTACTTCTTCTCGAGGTTCTTCGACTTCTTCTTGAAGTTTCTTATCAGATTTCTTGTTAGATTTTTTATCCATGTTTATGTTCTTTCAAATTTAGTATATCATACAAAATCAAATAATTATATTACTTCGTTTTCGTCTTTTTTAACTAGAACAAGTATGTCAGATAATTGTTGGGCAGTTATATTTTCAGGTAATTCTTCTCGAGAAAGAGAGTAGAGTACAAACTCAATTTTCTCCTGTAATACAGTTCTAAACTCATCGTTCATTTTTTGCTTAATATCTATCACATCTTTATATTCAATTTTAAGCTTGTCCCAAGCAACCTTAAATTCTTCTTCATCCTCTATAACAAATTTACCAACACCACTTACATTAGACACTATTGCTTTCCCATGTTCGTCCTTAGTAGCGTGCGATCTTGCTAATTCAACACGTTTTCTATCATACTCTTGAAATTCTTTGGAAGATTCCTGTGCTTTTACTAAAGCAATAACCTCGTCTTTTAATATAGAAATATTACGGGCGATCACATAAGAAAAACGGGGGCCAGACAAATCTCCAACATTGCGGAGACCAATGTTCAAAGTAAGTACTTCTTCTTTGGTTAATGTTATTTTTGGCATGGCGAAATTATATCAAAATCCATACTTTTTTGCAATTTTTTCCTTCTTAATGTTACGTTTTCGTTTCATTTTCTCTCTTGGATCCGGATTTTGAGCACGATTTACTGCATTTTGGAAAAATCTCTTAAGTTGTGCTTTTGTAGCTTCATTGGCCATGATTAAATACCATACCGATCTTTTTTACCTTGTATCACTTCAAGAGGATAATCAACTTTCTCTCTAAAATCAATTATTGGGCCAAATATTTTCTCTAACACATCTACCGCCATAGCCCTCGCCCTAACAGTTTCTCCCGCCTTTTCATTAGACATATCCTTTAAACTATCAATAGAATCTAATTTAGCCATCTCATCTAAAACATATTTTTGGAATTCTTGAAAAACATTATCATTTCGCAACCTTTTTATAAGTTCATCTGAAAGCATGGGTATATTATACATCATAAACCATAATTTTTACTTACTTCATTTTTTCTTTTATCGCGCCTATAACGCGAAACAGCTAAACTATAATCATCCATTGGAGCTTCGGCAATTTCTAATTGCATGGCAGCGCTGTCAAGCGTGTCATCATGCGCCCCTTTTGGAAACACAACCATCTCTACTTCCAAATCTTTACATTCCCCTTCAATATGATAAACACTTCCACTAGAATATCTCGGAATCAAACCTCTAATTCTAACCTCTTTTTGAGTCTTAGTGTGTTTCAAGGGAATTACATTTGGAAATTTATTTCTTTTTCTACATTCAGCTTTAAAGAAAGGCTCTAGCACTTTTAAATAAACTGTTTCTTCAATTCCTATCTTTTCAAAATTCTCATCGTGTAACCTAAAAATATACTTCATAAGATCATCTGAACCGAAATGAACTCGCATAGCTTTTAAATTCCAATTATTCTGTGGATCTACATAATTTCTAACAATGCCCGAAAAATCATTTTCCTTTTCCTTCCCTCCGGGATCTATCGTGGCAAATTTACGAGTATTAAGTGCGTCAACTTTTTCCCAACTTCTATATTTATTCCACTTACTTTTAAATTCTTGGTGTTCGGAGGAAATGGGATTTCCTTGATATAACGCTGAGAACTCATAGGGTCCTAAAGAGTTTTCAGTAACCCTCAGATTTTCTATAGGAAATCTATCGGGCCAAAGTGCATCTCCTTTTTTTCTATAAGGTTCGTCTTTTATTGCAATAGCCGGGAAAGTTATCCGAGTCCATTTATCGTAAAATTCTTCACCCTCAATTTTTTGTTTTTCCTCATGTGCTAATAAACGCCCCACTAAATCATCTGTGTGCCACCTAGTATTAATAACAATAATCGCAGTTCCACCCTCTCTACGAGTATAAAACGTTGACCTGTACCAATTCCACCTAGATTCTCTAATAGTTTCTGAATCAGCTTCTTCTCTATTCTTGAACGGGTCATCAATTATACCTATTTTAAAACCTTTACCAGTAATAGAGCCCCCAATACCAACCGCAGTATACCCGCCACCCTTTCCGGTCATCCACCGACCTTTAGCTTTTGTATCTGCTCGAAGTCTTGCCGCAAAAATATCCTTATAAGATGGGGATTGCATTATATCTCTAGTACCTTGTCCAAATTCAGTAGCCAATTCACTAGAATAAGAAGAAACAATAATAGGCCAATCGGGATGATGCCCTAAAACCCAAGCTGGGAATTTCTTAGTGGCAAGTTCCGACTTACCGTGACGGGGCGGGCAGTCTAGGATTATTCTTACATCTCTCCCTTCTTCCACTTCCTTAAGAGCATTTTGAAGTATAGCGGCCACGGTTTCATGGAACCATGTATCCTGATAAGCGGAATCTGTGGCTATAGCAAAATCAATTAGATTTTTTTTCGCTTGATGTATTACCAGTGTTCTCTTTTCTTCTGGCGATACGATCTGCGATTTTGTCGACTTGGTCATCACTAAAAGTATTTAAAGGCTCATCACCGGAAGTGATGTCGCTTTTCTCACGCATATTATGGTTACTAGATAATATTAACTTGGCTATCGTAGAATTATAAGTACCTTCTAAACCACACTCAAGTAACCTCTGTTTTTGCTCTGCGATTATTGTATCCATTGCGACCCTGAATTCTGGATATAATCTGCCCCAATCCTCTAGTGTGCTCGGAGCTTTTTTAAGGAATTTGGCGTATCCTTCTATAGTAGGGAGTTTTACCTTGAGAACACTTTTATACATAACATACCCTTTTTCCTCATTCTGTTGAACTACCTGTTTCTCAAAATCATCCTTACAGATTTTTAAATAATCTTTAAATCTTTGTCCGGAGTAAACCTTTTTATATGTTGTTTTATTTCCTGAATTTTTATTTCCCATACTGGTTTCCTCTTTTAGTTTTGTAAATTACCATACTCAAATTATACACCAATTATGGTTTTAACCGCTTTCTGACTAATTCTTCTTTTCGTTCTTCCAAAGTTTTTACAGTTCTCGGCTTTCTAAAGCCATATTCCTTAAAGATTTTCTTTTTCAACGCATCTCTAGAACTAGATTTCAATTTTTCTTTGCTACCATCCGACAATTCCTTATATTCCTGAGTCTTGCGAACTTCGTCAAACCAAATATTGTAAGCTCTATTATAGTTATTATTTGCTTCTTTAAACTTTTCTTCACCAACTTTTTCTTTAAATTGTTTCATTTCCTCACTAGTACTAGACTCCCAATTACTTCCATACTTATAAGTTGATACACTCAAACCAAGAAACTCCGAAATGGTAGTAGCGAAAATCACTTCAAATTTTTCGTCTTTAACATCACCTATCGCCTGTAAAGATAAGGGGGTAACCGAATTTGTTATAGACTTTTCGATATTAAAAGGTTCCCCACCAAACATTTCTCCCCTGTAATAATCTCGTATAATAGATGCTACAGGCGCTAATTTATTTGAAAAAACTCCATCTATAAATAAATCAAAAGCATCCTGCTGACCATACTCTCCTGCTGTTAAATTAGTCCACCTACCTGTAGACGCCTTTTTCCAAACTCCCCACTCCCCATTATGTTTTGTTGGCATAAGTCTCGCGGCCAACCTAGCAAGAGAACTCATACCACCAGTAATATCAACCCACTTTCCAAATATCTTCAATCTTCCGAAATTGGTACTTCTAGGATCCTCGTCAACAGAATCCGGATCTAAGAATTTTGCAAGCATAAAAATAGTTCCTAAATGCCCTACTATACTCACTAGATTCTTTCTAGCTTGGGTTTTAGTAAATGGGGTGGCTTGAGGATCGAATTGATGCGCTGTTAACGTATCAATGTTAGCTTTGAAGAATCTAAGAGACCAAAACACAAAATTCAATTTCTTCTGAGTTTCAGCAGTCATGGCAACAGAACCTCTACCTGTTAAAGACCCGACTAAATGCCCTGCCCCCCTCGCCTCCGCAGGATCTAAAGTATTTAAACCCTGCTTATCCATCATGGATATAAACATATCCGCAAGATCGGCTCTCATTCGTAATGCTCCGCCACTAAAAGCGGTTTCAGATGCCCTAAATAATCTTCCTAATCCCGGAATCTTCTCGGGAATAGAAGTTGGAAATATTTCCTCATTTGTCACTCCCAACTGATAATTTCCGGCTTTATACTTACCGTTAATACTATTAGGACGCGAATAAATATCGGCTCGCACAAAATCCATGGGTTCAAAACCATCTATCTTTTTTGCCTGTAACTCAGCTCCAATATCCTTAAAAGACTTAACAAGGTTTTGTGTCCATATTCTTTTCTGCTCTAACGAACCATAAAGATTCTTTATACCTTGTCTCCCAAAAAAACTATTATCAATAGAAGCCATTAATGACTTTCCAAGGTTGTTTAAAAATACCGGGGCTTCTTTTATCGGGGTTAGCAGGGCGTTCACGGGATCTTCTGTAAACTTAACTCGCCTGTTTTTCGCTTCCAATTTTATTTCTTTTATATAATTTTCTAAAGCAACCTGTTTTAATCCATACTTCAATCTTTTTGAATCATTGACCCATTCTTTTTTAGTACCTTGCGGATCGTTTTCCCAGCCCGGGTTATCCCTTAATTTCTGTTCCCAATCACCACGAGATTCCGAAGTTTCCTGTGCCATTTGATTTATATGTTTTGCTTCTTCAAAAGTTATACCTACACCTAATCTACTTCTCGCCAAATCTTCTTTAAAGCCTTCTAAATTTTTTGGATCTAGAACTCCAATATCTTGCAAGCGTTCTATCTTTGAAATTATGTCTCGCTTCACTTTAGGAGTCATTCCCAATGCCCTTTTAGCCCAATTCTTAAAACCAGTAACCTGATTTTTCGAGAGTAATTTACTTTCGTAAAGGGCATTAATCTTTAAAGCATTTTCGGGATCAACAAATCGTTCAAAAAGAGTTCTTCTTTGCTCACTAGACATTTCTGTCAGCTTAAAGGGATTTATTTTTTTGCTAACTAGAGCTTCTCTAAACTTAGCTTCTTGATTTTTAGTTAAACACCACATTTTAATTCAATCCTTTCTGTAAATTCCTCTATTTGATCGATATCATTATTTGTGTTTCCATATATCTGATGAAATTTCCTATGACATATTATACAAAAGGTTATTCCATTATCTATAGCAAATCTCAAATCCCCCTCCTCCGCAAAATTTCTAATATGATGTGGGTGTAACTTAATCCCCCCTCTGTTACTACATTTCTGACAAGTCCAATTATCCCTAGCAAAGACAGCTTCTCTCCACAAACGATATTCCACTCGTTTTCTCCAAATCTTACTTTCATCTGTCTTTCCTTGTCCTCTCCCCCTATTTGCCTTACTTATCTTTTTTCTTGTTTCTTCCGAATGTCTATACCCCTTACGAGATTCCTGTATTTTATTTATATGTTCTTTAGTAAGCTTCCTACCCCTCAATGCTATCCCAAGTAATAAATTTTTCCTACCTTTCAGGGCCAAACTAATTTTATTTTTTGTTTTCTGAGACAATTTACTACCTTTTCTGTTAGTATTTCCCTTCAAAGAACGACTAATTTTAGCATTCCTTACCTTTGATTTATGCATAGGATGCCCCGTCAAAGCTTTACTAATATTTTCATTATGTTTCTTTGTTCTTTTGTATATTCCTAATGGCATATTAATTATTCCCAAACACTAACAACGAATGCTTTCGAGAAAACTATTCCATTGTCGTAGTCCGGGGGCCTTCTGTTCCTTAGTAATTTTTTCTACTTCCTGTTTGACTTTTTCAGATATCTTTCTTTTTGTCTTTTTTTCAAAAGCTTCTATTCTAGTATTCACTACATCCTCCATCATTGTAACAGGATTGCTAACATCAATCTCACTCAAAATACTTATTTCCTGACCCATTCTTGTAGCCGATAAGGTAGCCAATTTTGTAGCCAATTCGGTATCAGAAGATCCTAATTCTTTTAAAGCAACATAAATAGAATTTACCAAGAGTCCTTGTGGAGGTTCTATTTTTCCTTTCAAAACTAACAAAGCATCTTCCGGATTATTAGCCACATATTCAGAAGCTTTCGCTATTTGTTCGACTTTAATCATCTGATTGTATGTCGTTAAACCCAGCCCCTCTTTTAATCTTCGAACATCGCTAATTTTCAACGCATCCAAATGACCCGTGACCCTAGCTTGAAGTCTGGATACCTTTTCTATACCTTCTCCAACAGGTAATTGTGTAGAAGGAACACGAAGAATTGCGTGCAACTTCTCCTGCACTATTAAAGCCCTTGTCCATTCCCGCGTTAGCGCATCGTCCTCTGCTATTTTTAATCTTTCCTGATTTTTACGCAACTGATCTAAATACTTACTTAATTTCTTTTCCTCACCTTCCAATTGTGAAATAGTCGCATTTCTAGGAACTTCATCGCCTTTTGTTGGTAACTCTAAAGCAAAATCAAAGGCTTCCTGCTCACTAAGATTCGGATAAGCTTCCCGCACATTTTCAACAACACGATTAACAAGATTTTTACTTTTTAGTGAATGCGCTCTGATGGTTTCAATATCCCCCGCCTGAAACTTTTTACTACGCGCATACACTCTTTTTAAAGTACCAACATCGGTTGTATTTATCCCTGCCCGTTGTTCCCTAGCAATAACGGCTAAAGCCTCTGCTTGTACTACATTTTCCTGTAATTGAAGTCGCGTATTCTTTAATGTAGTTTTAACATCTCTGATATTCTTAACATTTTTTGTCTGTTCTTCAGTAACTTTTACTAATTCTTTCGCTCTCCTGATCTCCTTTTCTTCAACAACAAGTTTCTTTGTAGGCACTTCTTCTTCTACCCTAACACTCTCATACAAATCTCCTACAGTTTTCAAACCCTCAATATTCCCTTTAGTAACTAAAACAGGCACTTCCAAATTATTACGTTGCGCAATAACGACTCTGTTAGAGCCGTCCGTAGTCTCTATAGTCTTATCTTCCAAAACATTTACAACAACAGGATCTTTAATACCAACTGCCTTTATATCGGCTTCCAAATTTACAAAAGCCTCACTTTCAACATCAACAGGATCCCTCGGAACAATTCTATCGGCATCAATAATACCTATTTGAGAATCTGGATCAGTTCCAAAACGAAACACAGCAAAATCTTCAGCAGAAACTAATTTATGAGCATCCTTTTCCCTAGCTATTTCTTTTAACCTTTCAGGTATCTCAACTACTGCGGGTTCTAGTATCTTTGCCTCCCCGACAACTTCTTCCCCTACCTCCATTTTTGCTTTTGTCTCTACAGCTTTTATATCGGCAGACGTTATATTTCCTATATTCCCTTGTTTAATCTGATTAGCAAAATTAACAGTAATTTGCCCGCCGGCACCGCCCAGCAAACCCCCAAGACCCGCCATAGCGTTTCTAGCGGCTATCTCATCCATCCCTAGATCCTCTCTAAAAGTACTTTCTACAGCTATTTCAATATCCTCTTGAACTATTTCCGTTCCGAACTCTTTCAACGCTGTCTTAACAACAACACGTTTAGTAAATCCGGATACAAACTTGCCCTTTTGTTGCGGACCAAACAACTCATCAGGAACCCATTTATCTACAAGACCTACTAGTAAACCAGTTCCAAGACCTAAATTCATTGCTTTACCTTTTGGCACACCCGCCTCTTGGGCAGCGGTACTGATAGAGTCTGCGGTTGAACCAGCAGAAACAGCGTAACCAAGAGCCGGATTTAAAGCAAATGCCCCCATTGACGCTATAACACCCGGACCCGCATAAAATATAGTTTCAAAAAGAAGCGTGGGTTTAGTATATTTCTCTATTGTCGACGAACTAACCCACTCATCACTTGGTCGAACATCCTCCCTTTCCCATAAACTTTGTGCGAATCTTTTCATACCTTCTGTCGTTTTACCAACAGTGGTTTCGTAAAAGTTGGCCCATTTATCCCCAATCTCTTTATTTTTTTCAGGCGTATACAAATCACGAATCGCTTGAGGTTGGTTTTTACCCGCGCGCATTATTAACGGATCTCTAATATCTTGTTCAATACGATAAGCAAGAATATCCGCAGCAAAATCAACTGTTGAAGTTATGAGATTAGATGCCGTGACTGTCGCTCTAGGAGCTAACTTCTTAAAGCCTGTAAAAATATCTGAGACAATATTTTTCAAACTACCAAAAAATCCTAATTTTTCTTTAGGAGTTTCAACCTCTAATGCGGGAGATCGCGCAATACTTGGTAAAGTTACTTTCCCAGTGATACCGTACTTGGAAGGATTAGCATTAATTGTATTAAATATAGCTTCATTAGAAGGAAGTCCACTAGGTTTGAGTTTAGAAACTCCCAAATCTAAATCAATACCGGTAGTAACACCAAACCTACTAGGGTTACTTTGGATTGTCTTAAGTATATCTTCATGTCTTGGTATTGGCATATTACTCCGCGCCTACAGACATTGCCCTTAACACTTGTGCCCTTAGTTCCTCTGGCACTTGAGCTATAGTGGCATATTCCAAATTAATGGCAGTAACCCAATCTTGGATCTCTTGACTACCTTTCGCCTCCTTAGCTTGCACTGATAATCTATCATATTGCACTTTTAATTCATCCCTCGCATCAGGAGCAAATGTCATTTGTGCAGTTTCTTGAGCAGCATCTACATATTGCTCGAAAGTCATATCCAAACCACCAGCATCCTCCCCACCAATAGCCGCAGCTACAGAGGTTTTTAGACTAGCGGGAACTTGGGCCAAAGTAGCAGCACCATTTCTGATTGCCATAGCCCATGCCTGAACTCTTGGATCTTCGGCAGAAATAATAGCTCCAGAATCTCCCGTAGTATCTCTAGGTAATTTATAATAATGCTTTTTACCAACAGCATCCGTATAAGTAACCAATTGATCCGCCGGTACTGTGGAAGGATCCACAACAGAGGTTCCACCAGCTAAAGATATGTCATTTGAAAATTTCCGAATATCTCTATTATGTTGTGCCTTTGTTAGTTTGGCATTTATTTCCTCGATACTATCGTTCAAGGATACTCCCGCCTCCCCCATTAACGCAGCTTTTGCTGGGTCTGCTAAATTCTTCTTAATTTCATCAGCAGTATCCTCGGCTCTTTTCAAATCCCTTTCAATCAAAGAAACTTGGAAGTCTGCTAATTTCTGAGCTTCCTTATCTAAAGATATTATGTCACGATTATTAAGATTCAACACAGTTTCATAATAAGTAAGTTGATCGTTTCTATCTGCTGCGATAGCCATTACAGTACGATCAATTAGGTTTTCTGCGACAGCTATTTGTCCATTTCTAGCATTTATAACTGCCTCAATAACGCCAGCCCTTGCAGCTACATCATTCATTGTTTGTTGTATTCTTGGATTTCTAATTGCCGCTAGGCCTGTTACTTCTCGCTGTTGCTCAATAAGGCGATTTCCCTCAGTTAACAATGAATCTAATTCATTTATTAATTGTTGATTAGCCTCGAAATTTTCATTAATATATAATCTCTCTCTTTCAGCAGTTTCCAATTCCTCTCTAAAAGGTTGTGTTAGCATTTCGACTTGGCCTAGAGTCTCTTGTTCCTTTTTACGCAACTCATCCAATCGTGCAGTAACATCTTCCAACCTACCGCCAATAACGCCCTCTATTTCCTTACGGTATCTATCTACTTGGCTAGTTACTGAATCCTGATCCCCAAATAATGAACTTGTACCACGAGCCTCCTGCGCTCCTTGTGCTGGTAAATCAACTCCTGTTGATGGCCTGATATTTTCTGCGGCTATTGAAGTTCCCACATCGGAAAGAGTTAAAACCTCTCCGGGGAAAATCAAATTAGGGTCTCCTGAACGATAGCCGGAGATGCTACCCATATCAATGCCATAATCCTGCGCTATTTGTGAGAGCGTGTCACCTGACTTTACGGTTACTTGTGTTGGCATATTTTTTATTGTATCTCTATTTAACCATATAATCTTCTAATATCTTTATTTTTTCTTTTTCGTACTTATTTCCTTCATTTTCATTCTTTTTAAATGTTGCTTTCCAAAAGGTGACTTTATGTTCTTTCCCAAATCTATTTCTACTTCATTATTTAGAAAACCTTTACGAATAGCAGTTATTTCAAACATTACTTTAGTACCCGGTATACCTTTTACATTAAATCCAGCATTAGTTGGCGTATCTATAACATGAACAGTATTCTCTCCTATAGGCGTAATTTGCACAGTTATCAAACCATGGGGTTCTGTTACCAATTCAAAGTGTTTCGGCACTGGTATAAATTCAACTTCTGTTGTTAATTCTAATATCCCTCTATAAGAAACTGCCACTTCAGGAGACTCTATACAGGAATATTTCAATAATCTATTTGACTTGTCGGGATGAGGGATAAGAAAATCTTTAGATCCAACAACAGTTAAACCCCCCCCTATCCAAACTCCATCATCAATTGTCATATCATCAGAAATATAAAGCCCATCATGTATTTCAATATGTCCCTGTCCCTCATCATAAATATCATCAACTTCAATCGCATTGTAAAAAATCCCAACTGTAGCATGACAGTTTGTCATTGTTGCAGTAGCAATCTCGGAAATATTATGATTGTTCATATCCAAATTACCACCCATAGACAGAAAACCAACCTCACTAATAGTGTGGGCGTTCATGTCCAAATTACCGCCCATATATGTGTCGTCAGCGATAACGATGCTCCCAGTTCCAACACCAAGATATAAATCTACGTCTGCCGTAATATAAATACCATCATTAGAATCTAGCCAGAGTCCTCTATTATCATAAGAAGCTACTCTTACAACTGGAATAGACGCATAAGTATCTTCATCTATTTCAAACACCCGATCATTTCCCGCATCAAAAAACTTTATAGTTGCCGCAGCGGCGGCTAATTCCACCCGAGCCCCAGATGCCCTCGTTTTAATAGTAGTACCTATAATAGTTCCACCTGTAATAGTCGGGGCAGACATAGCAATACTAGCAACTACATACTTGGCGGTAACGCCCAAAGCATCCACGAAACCCGTAGTGATAGTATTCCCAATAATCGTAGTAACTCCCGCAGCATCCTCATAGCCCGTTGGATCGTACCCAGCACTGAATGTCGTAGAACCGCTTATCGTAATATTATCTGCTGCTATTCTAATACCTTCAGCAGAAGCGTTAATCGTTGCGATTACTGCTCCTGTAGCACCGGAAGAACTAAGAGGTACAAAATCTAATTTTCCAAGGGCTACAGTGCCCGTAGTTATCTTTGCACCTGTTATTGTCGTTACGTTGGAATTTACATCCGCGGCAGCCTCCCCTTCTTCTAAGAACCCACCAATACTTAAACCGCCCCCATCCCATGCTATTTGCGTTCCTTCGGGATCTCCTGCTCTAAATTTATATACGTCATCGTGTAAACCAACAAAAACGCCAATACCTTCGTCATAATCTACAACATCTCCAAAAAGCATACGTTCAGCAACACCTTGTATTCTAATCTTTCCGTGTCTTAACTCGCTAGAACCGGCTTGAAGTCCTCCTAGAATTTGAGCAGTTTGGTCTTGAAAAGAAGAAGGAAAATGTAACTCATCCGCAAGCGTTGGCACACGCATTTTTGGCGATAAATCTTTTATCTTTTTTGTTGGCATCTTTAGTTCTCAATAAAATTTCCCAGTAAAACGACTTTTCTAATTGGACAAGTATCTGTTGCGTCTCCTGTAGAATAACTAAGCAACACCCGCACATCCTCAACAGAAGGTAATCCTATTGATCTGAACAAATGTCTAGTTTTATTTACCCCAGCTATCTCAAGTGCCGTAGTTGGTTTAGCCGCCTCTTGCCCTTGATTCCCCTCAATCTGTATTGTTGCTTTTGCGTCACCAACCAAAGGCTTTGTAGATACAATTACTGTATGTATTTTCCCCAAACGCCTATCGGCACTAATATCTATAAAAAGACTTTTCCATTCTGAATCTGTAGAATATCCGCTAAACTTTGCAAGCCTATGATTATCCCCACCATCAGAAGAAGCTACCAAAGGCGTACCGAAAGGCGCCGCTAGGCCACCTACGGTTGCGTGTCCACCATCAGCTAACTTACTTATTTGTGCTGGCAGTTGTTCTACAGAGGCCCCAAAACTCCAAACATCTGTGCTCGAAATAAAGATTATTGTATTTTTGTATAAAGTCTTTTGTCTGTGTGTTGGTAAAGATCCCGAGAAGTATCTGAGAGATTTAATAACACGTCCCGATAAATAACCAATGGTATAACCTCCAGATGTCGTGTCTGTATAAGTTACATAAATAACACCGTTGTAAACATAAAGAAAACCTATCTTTTGCATACCCATTCCGGTTTCGTCAAGAAGTATATTTGATAACGCAGAACCATCGTACATAAACATCTGACTCTTTCGATCCCCATAATTAACAGCTATCCACCAATAATTTGAGTGAAAAAGCACGTCTGCTACTTCGGCCCCACTTCCAAAATCAAGTTGTTGTACGTTTAGCGTCGCTAGACCTTCGATGTACACGCCTAAATACTGCCCGTTACCAAAAACCATAACATCCTCTTTTACAGCTACAGGATGCGGAGCTTTCTCCAAAGCCGCATCTGCAACACTTCCCCAAGTATGATCAATAATCTTAGTAGTTAAATCCATTTGAAGAATATCGCCGCCAGCAGCCTTATTAAAAAAACCGTACAGTTTGTTACTAAGTCTAACTAAAGATTCACCCTCAGTCATATTTGTAACGGCCTGTGGCCATACTGGATCCCCGCCCTCAATAACAGTAGTGGCATTTAATTCAAAAAGCTTTGTTGCTCCTATGGCATAAGTCAAAGTACCCGCAGCATTTGTCGGCTGCTCTAAGATAAAACGTATTAACTCACTAACAGCACCTTCTTGATCGCCGTTTGTTAAGTCTACTAGCGCGGGAGATTGTGTAAGAAATCCGGGCAGTGAAATAATATCTGCTTTCATTTCCGAGGCGTGTCCAACATCACCTATATAAGTTTCAGTATCTATATGTGCAAGCGGCGCTAGCCCTTTGTTGATCCCGTCTATTATAATTCTAAAATCAATATCGGCTGGCATTATTCTATTGGGGGCTGCTGACCCGTTCTAACTGGGGAGGCTGAAGAAGCGGCGGGTTTTCCTGCCTCACTTACTACTGGAGTTGGTTGTTCAATCTTAGGCGGGATCGGTATATTTCTGACACGGTATATTTGATCCAATAACCACGCCCTTCGCATTGGATCTTCTTCTAAACCTACTAGAGTAATTAGATCAGTCACTTGATCTGCAATATCAGAATTTTCGCCGGTAATAGTAACATAGAGCCTAGGCAACACACCTTTCCAAATCTCCTTTGAATTCTCGATAATCGGGTCAATCTCGCTTAGTTCGTCTATCTTCACGGCCTTGATAGCATCTGCTACTTCTTGAGTATGTGGTCCTATCTTAACCAAATTATTCATATACCACTGATCTACCATTATTTCTCTTAACTGTTCTAGTATCTCTATTTCGCCCACTAGTGTAAAAATATCCTCACCGCTTAATTCCTTAACAAGTTTCGGCAATATCCATTCCCGGAATACCCGCTTATAAGGTAGCGTAATCTTTTGCCTTAACAATACGAACATCATGCCGGCGTTCCGATCCATTAAAGCCCCTAGCCTAAATGGTGTGCCGCTAGGCATAGTTTCGCCACGTACGATTTCAAAAGAGTTTGAGAGCCTGTCGGCATCTTCCATTAATCGGTTCCAATCCATAATAAGTTGATCTAGCCCGCGCATACGCGTATCAACTTGTGTTAAATCATCTGAAATGATTACATCGCCGTTGTCGATGTCGGCTCTTATGTTCTGCATAATTCGAGCACTGCTACTTCTAAACACAACCTTTGAAGCCCAGTCCAAGCCCCTCGCTAGTTGATTCCCTATTTCATTGGCCCGAATCTGGTGATCGAATAACAATTCATACATACCAACACGCCAAAATCTTCCCTCATACTTACCGCGATGAGCATAAATATAATAGTCGGACAGCTTGCTGTCTAGCTTTTCGGCAAATAGAATATGCTTTGTGCCTGTTCCATTATCCCGAAGCCCTGCAATAACAACCTTTGCCAAAAAGTATTTATTGCTATCGCCGCCGGACATACCTGTAATTTGATTATATTCGGCCTCGGAGACTTCTCCGGAATACTCAAAGATCTCATACCTCTTTGTGGTTGATGATATGGAAGTTGTATTCTCCGTTGCTTTGAATGATTTGTTACTTAAGTTAGCGATAACTGTGTCGACCTCGGCTTGATCCCATGCGGACATAGTCTTCAATTGCGAGGCGGTCATTACATGACGTTCAAGGATCGCCGTATCGTCAACAGTTTCCGCAAGCTGGTTTGTGATATACGTATTCAAAGGGTCGACGAGCTCGTAACCACCGCTAACGCGCTTAAAGCCGATATTCCCGTTTGCTGTGTATTCTTCGACTGCTGACTTAAGCTTCATGCCCTCGCCGTTCTCAGCCATCCAATCTTTAAGCACTGCATTAGATACAAATGCCGCAGCAAAGTCTTTTATAGGGTTCCGAGAGAATACAAGTATGTGCTTTGTATCAAATCGAATGTTCTTGGTTTCCGAGTTTGCCCGGGGAAGGATGATGTCGTAATAGTAATTATATGATAAATCCTCATTAAGCTTTGACCCGGACAGATCCCTATTCTTAAACTTATAGATACGCTTAATAGTCCGGTGTTGACTAAAATGAACACCTTCCGATAATTCCACTGATTTGGATCTATAGTTTCCGATTTCAGTTTCAATTCTTTTGTATAGCGTGTTACCTTGTGTATTTCGACTTTGTGGCATAATTCCTTCCTATTCTTTAGAGGCCATAACTGCGAGCCTGCCGCCTCTTTAATTTTAATTTAGGCCTCTCATCCGGAGAGCGTAATTGATAGTGTTCTCGCATAGCGTCGGCGATAGCCATTCTTTGCTCTGATAAGGTCTTGACCTTTTCGGCCATTCCGTTGGCTACAGCATACCGCAAAGCCGCGCTAACTGATAGGTATTGGTGAAATTGTGCGTTGAATCCCGGCTCGGCCGATGTGGATGATGTAGTAAAATGGTTAGCACCTCTTTGAAATTCGATCTCAACACCGTCCGCAACACCATAATCCGGAACAGGAACCGGAAAGACGACACCGCCCACCTTGTAATATGTCGAGGGCGTGCCGGTAGCTGCCAGATCGGTGTCAGATAATTCCCGCCTAAGTTTCGGGGTTAGTGTGATCCACTTCCCCTGTCTATTCTTTACCCTAACACGATGAATAACGAGAGCAGACTCCAACAAAGTGTAATGATCTTGGTTCGCCGTTAGGCTTAATGTCGCGAGGGGGATGTCCGGGTTAGTTGTGTCGTCCCATTTATGGTTCTGATCTGCTTTATAGAGAATTGAGACGGCCTCATCCCACGCGATGTTAACATTCCGGGTACGATCAGTCAAAGAGTAATCAGCGTTAAGCGTGGCACTGCTACCAAATAACAGAAAGTCGATGTCGCCTATTAAACTGACAGCCTTATCGTCCGGATTGAATTGCATTGGGGAAAGTATAGCACCAAATAAACAGAAATCGAAACACACACCCCACCCCCTCGCTACTAAAAGGGCGGTAAATAATTTCAAATGCGTTAATTATTGAAGATTTTTTTCCTTGTTTTTAGCTTTAACCACACGTAGGCGCACCATTTCCCGAGCTTGCTCGGGAGACAGCGTGCGCCTTGATTTTCTACCGCCTTTCGCGCCTATTTTAGATAAATATTCTCTAATTGCTTCCTTCATAGTGAACAAATTCTACCATTTCATACGGTTTTACAAACTCAAGCTTAGAAGTCAGGTAGCCGTCGTCAATAACATCCTGCAACAGACCGCACCTAAAAATAGGAACGTCCCGAAGGCTAGCGGCAACATCTTCATCAGGAATCAAATCTAAAAGATGTATGCCCAACTTTGTAGCTAATTGCCCGAAAGTCATGCCGGCACCTTCTCCAGTAGATCCTCATTAAACACCACAAAATAGATGGGCCGACTTACCGCCTCGCTTTTATTCGTAACTTTGTTGAACTCCATATCTTTCGCGAATGTTCTCAAATGTACCCCGCATCCCTTGGCGTTTACTAGCTTCCTGTGGGCTGTCATAGCTTGTACAAAAGTCAGCCAATTATCAGAAGTATATTTTTTCCCCGCCTTAACCTGAAGTAGTTCTACTTGGTTTCTGCCCTTGTAGGCAATACCTGTTGTCAAATTTCTTTGTAGCATTCTTGCTTTTCCTTTCATTTGGTAGGCTCGAGGACTGACGCTCTCCAGCCTACCCGTCAATCAAATGTTTGTCAGTCTATAAATCAACTCCTAACTCAAACCCGATATTTCTCGCAGTTTCCTCAAAACCTAACCACGCAAGCCAGTTCTCGGCGTCGGTGTCGTTAGGTATTTTCAGTTCGCAATTCTCTTGCAACTCTTGGAATAGTTCCATAATGTCGCCGGAGTGTGTGGCAAAGAATTTGTGTGTGTCCGTGTAGTAGATCAGATCGCCAACTATACCGCTTATGCATCCATGCTGTAGATCCTCAAACATTTGCTCGGGAGTGTCGTATCCGTCCAACTGGTCAACCAACATCTCAGCGACTGCCTTTTTTAAGCCTGTTGCTTTGTAGTTACCCGATATATTCTCTAATTCTGTTATCAGTTCTTTATTTGTCATTCTATATATTCACCCCCTTCAATTTAATTTAGTGGCCCGTTACCAATTATTACGCTTTCAATATAAAAGCCTTTCATGGAGAGCAACGGACCGTGTGGTTCTCCCTAACCTTCTTAATTCTATCGTAACCCGCCTACGATGTCAAGGGAAAATACCCTAGAACCAATTAGTGCAACTACCGTTGCACTATCCATTCGACACCAAACTCAAATAACAGAAACCTGTTACCGTAACACAAAAAAACCTCCGAAAACCCACGGCTAACGCCGAGCTTCTTTAATTCTAAAAAAACAGGCTCGCAAGCATCTGCGACCCGTATACGTTTCGCATTATTTTTTTGTCTAGCATAGATCTTATGCAACTTAAATAACTTATCTAACAAATCTCTTTTAGTCATCTGCGACCACCTTAAATTTCTCTAACTTGATACCCTTGGAAATAGCTTTAGAATAATTATGCTTAAAAATATCAGGACTAAACACAGCCACATTCCAATCACCGGTAGTTTCATTTTTACGATTCACTAAAATAAAACCGCCTGTAGAAATAAACCTCTCCTTACATTCATTGTTAAAAAATAATTTCCTCAAAAATAAACGTCTATTCTTTCTCGTATTTACAACTGCATTACTCATATAAGAAACATACTAAATTTCTATGCCCCTGTCAAGAGGAGTATACACACCCCCCTATAAACACAATACTATTGGATGTCGTTATATGACGTTACTCATGAGTAGCTTTCGCCAATAATCGTGAGTAGCTTTTTATCTGATAACAAAGCCCAAAAACAACAACGTTACTCATTACTCACACTCTCCTAAAGGAGAGATGATGAGTAACGTTTCGTAAGACGTTGGAGGTTTGAGGAGTATTATGAGGAGTATTTCTAATAAACAGCCCCACGAGAGCATTTCCACAATGCTACTCATGAGTAGCATTCTTGAGTAACGTGAGTAACGTTAAATAACGACATCTTAGAACAGTCCGCCCCCAACATCGTCCCTTTCTACTATAGGATTACCTAAAAAGAACCATGACTCTCGCCCTTTCTTACTTTTTACAATTGTTTTTGCTTCCGTCATATCCTTTAGAGTTCTATCAGCTGTCGATCTTGAAACGCCCCCGGCACTGACTGTTTCCAATAAAATTTGCCTACTCATTCCATTATTAGAGTCGGCTAGCGCCGCAGTGATTATTTCTTCCGCTTCTTCTGCTTTCTTTGAATCATCACTAATAACAACCCCTAAATAAGTAAAACCTGTGACAGTAGTTTTACCTTCTTTATCAGGGTTAGGAATAACATCCATTCTAATCATGAACTTATCTAATTTTTGTTCGTCTCTAGTCTTAGTCTGCTCTAGTGTCATTTCAGTTTTAGATTTGGCAACTGTTTCTAGTCTGAACATTGTAAAAGTTTGCGCGTTGATGTTGGAAGAACCTCGGAGACGCTGCCCGGAGTTTCTGTATACGCCTTGGGATGGCTTGTTTTCGTGATGTAGAACTAGGAATGCTATGCCGGGAAATAATTGTTTAAGTGCTTCGAAAAATCTTTGAGTATCTTCTGCGGAATTTGCGGAACCGATCATTAAATCTACAAAGGAATCTATAACAATGAGACCGATTTCTTTTTGTTCTACAATTTTAGAAATGTCTGCGGCGAATTGAGAGAGGCCGCCCTTGCCGTTATGGAGTGCAAAAAGATTTGGCTCTTTTAACCAGTGCAGATTTTCAGGAATACCTTTTAAACCTAGTGCCCGTCTTAACATGAGTGACTGTGGATTTTCTTTATCTAGGAACAGGACATTAATGGGCTTGGGAACCTTAAAAACGTCTAACCAGTCACCTCCTTCGGCTACCGCCTTTGCTATGGAGAGTGCAATAAAAGATTTTCCTATACCTTCCGCACCGTATATAAAGCAGAAGCCTTCATCATAAAGGATCGACTCAATGAGCCACGGCATAGGCTTAAGTTCCATTGCCATAAATTCTTTGCCGTCCATTAATGTGTGTTCTTCCGGGATATGTGAAATTTCCCATTGCAATTTTGTTGGGGCCTTTTTCATTAGTTTTAAAAACTCTGATCGGGTATGATCTGCGGCGAAAAATTCGCAAATATCTTTTGAATCTTTTGGAAGTTGGATAACTTTAGCGTGTGGAAGATGTTCGAGTACATTGGCGACTCCTTGTTCTCCGGCGAGATCATTGTCGTAGCAGATGTATATTTTCTTATCAGTTAAGAGTTGGGCAAATTCGGGAGGAAAGGTTCCTGCTCCTCCGGTTGATGAAACTGCGGGGATCCCTTCTTGCATGAGTTTTATCGCGTCACAATTGCCCGATATGGATACGCACTCTTTTTGTCTAACCAATATCATTCCAGACGGGACCTGAACACAATATACAGTTCCTTTATATGGAATGTATGCCTTGCCACTAGTAACTATTTGTGAGCTGGTGTGGGTTTTGCCGAAAAGTATTGAGACCTTGTACCACTTACCAAAGTCGTTGGCCCTGTAGATTATGGTACTTACATATCCCTGTAGATGTGCTAAAGTTTGAATAAAGACGGCGTTGGTGTATTCCTTTGACGTATATTCTATTTGGTTTCTGTTAGGAACGGAGTTGCCGTCCCAGTAGAGTATTTCTTCAATTATTACTTGTTTTTGGTGTAGGGTAGCTTGGAAAATCCAGCTGTGGGGGAATAATTTAAACACATAGGCGGGGGCATCCCTCCTTCTAATATATAGACTGCAGTAACCCTTACTATTTCTATCCTTGTGAGGTATCTTCAAAGTATTAAGTAGTTTTTTAATTCTTTTTATTTTTCTTTCCTTTTTGAATCTTCCATATATTTCCCCACCTTTTCTTATAGTGAAATCGGCAGAAACAGCCACGCACAATCTTATTTGATTATCTGTCAATTTTATTCCGGGGCCATTGTGAGTAGTTGTTCTGGGAATTACTACGCGGGGGTTACTTTTAAGCAAATCGGCCTCTATTTTCCTTAGTGTGTTTTTGCCCTTGCGTTGTGTGACTAGGTTGTGTTCCGGGGTTGTAAGAGAATAAAACTTCTGGGCATTTGAAAACTCTACTAAATTACCCCCGTAGTGCTTTTTAATAATAGCGATAGGTTTCACAAAAGAGGATTTTCCATTTTCTTTGTGTTGTAAAACCTTCTGATTTTTATAATTTCCTAGTTCCACCCACCCCTCGGGGGTCAGTATTTCGGCCTCCGGGGGGAAACACTCACCTTCTGCGAGGACTATGCTACTAGAATCCTTTACAGCGTAGAAATTAAACAGAGTGGCTTTGGAACCTTGGGAGTTTTTGTACTTTGGCTGATCTCCTTCGGGAGTATATTTAAGATAGCGGGATTTTATGAACAGATCATCCCCGGCTACATTTCTTATTGGAATATGCAAATAATCATCGTCCCATGTCAGACTAAAAAGCTCTGCTGTTTCTTTTGATATTCCGTGTTGTTTTAAGTATTTTTTGGCAGTCATAAAGTCTTTTAAAAAACAAAAACTACCACACCGAGGAAGAGGAGAACTGCTAGGCACGCCCCTACGATGTGGTAGTTATTGTTATTTAATTTTGTAATGGTATTCGTGCCTAGCATAGCAAATAAAGTGTAACACGGACAAATAATACTATCAATTACTTACTTTCATCTTCTGATTCTTCTTTATCTTCTTTTTCTGAAACTTCTAGTTGATAAAACATATCTTCATATTGAAGCGATTTGTTCATTAAGATATCCGCATTTCTTTTATTCAGGTGTATCTCTTTTGGTGGGGTTGGATAGTTTCTCATTTCTACTAAGCCCATTTCTTTACCATCAATAATAAATGTTCTATCATCCAGCGATCCATCAATTATTACTTTTATTTTATCGGTCATTTTTTGCCTCCTTTCGTTTGGTTAGGCAGCTCGAATCTCTTTAAATCCTCCGTGTATTTCTTGCGTCTTATTAAAAATTGAATCCATTTAGTTAGCTTCATTCCTTTTGTTTCTTTACCTTACTTTCCTTTAGTTCCACTCTACTAGTTATACAGCTCTTAGGTATCCAAGTTACATTCCTTACTTGCTTATCCTTGTCTGTATTATATTGCATAGCTAGAACTATTCTTAGGTCATCCTCATGCACTAGATAGCCAACAGTCTTTA
>Ga0222667_1000257_pt1 | contig 28098 bp, 25 predicted proteins | sample AntAcemetagen657_FD_179854 | JGI IMG/M metagenome (GOLD analysis project Ga0222667, IMG submission 179854) | Saline water microbial communities from Ace Lake, Antarctica - #657 | ecosystem: Environmental > Aquatic > Non-marine Saline and Alkaline > Saline | place: Antarctica: Ace Lake... | reverse complement strand
GGTCTTTGAGTCAAAAGCAACTATTACCTGCTCTATCTCAGTTATCTTAATCGGAAAATCATTCACTACTATCTTGTTCGTTCTTTCATCAAAACTGATAGAACCGATATCCGGTGTCAGCATCTCTGAAACCTTTTCCTGGATATCTTCAACATTAGCGTAGCTTAACTCAAATACCTTGCTAACTGTAGGCGGCACTTTTTCTACGGTAATTTTATCCAAATCAATCACCGCCTCTTCCAATTCTTGAAGCTTTGCCGGTGTATCTACCAGCATAATAGTGCTTATATCATCATCCATGATAATCTTGCCGACATTGCTTTTAATGCTCTCCAGCGCCGCGCCTACTTTTGTAGGCAGGGCATATTTAAGCTTTATGGTCCTTATCTCCCTGCTATCTGTATATTTCTTCCCATACAGCGCTTCATACTCAGCTTCGGTCATTATGGTAATTATGTTATTTTTTTTAATGCATGCTAAGTTGCTGGTAAGCAAAAGCACATCCAGGATATCACCTACAGTTACATTCTTAAGAAACAAGGTTGTCCTGCCGCTGACGCTCTTGCTGGTAACAATATTTAGATTGCCTTTTACTGCCAGGAATTTAATGGTATCTACTATATCCATGCTGCGAAGGTCCAGAGAGGTTGTCACTGACAACCCCTCCTCTATGGTATGCGGTCTTCTGGGCGCGGCTTCCACTTTCTGGATCTCCACAGACTCCTCAGGCTGAATAAGCTGGGATTGGGGCCACGCTATCTCCCCGTTTCTTAATATTATAAACAGCGTAAAAAATATTAAAATTATTTTTCGCATCTTGTACCTTTATTATATCTTAAAATTCTAAATCCTAAGTTCTAAACTCTAAACAATATCAAATTACCAAAATCCAAATGTTCAAAATAGAAGTTTTGAATTTAGAAAATTAGAATTTTGAGTTTGTTTAGCATTTCGATATTAGAGTTTAGAATTTATAATTTATCCTTTATCCTTTTTCTTGTGCCTTATTTTCCTGAAGAATCTAAATGTTCTGATCCTTCGTCTCGCCACTTTCAGTGGCGGACTCAGGATAAAATTCGCACTTACATCAACTCGACTTCTTTGTCTTCGAAACTCAAGATAACCTTGTTTTCATGTATTTTCTCTATTTTAAACTCATTTATCTTATTGCCTTCCTTGAGAAAATACGTCTTATTTAATTTCTTATCCTCGATCATGGCCATGGGTTCACTATCTAATGATATCCCTACCAGGCCCAGATTGCTAGCCATCTCCTGTAATTGTTCTTCCTGAACTTCCGGATCTTCAACCTCTTTCAGCGCGATAGGGCTGAATATATTTCTGCGCTGTGCCATCTCAAGGTAATGCAGAAACGGCCGCGCCTCAAGCGCTAAGCCGCGTCCGTTGTTATTTTCTTCTGTATGTTTGCTTCTGCTATAGGCCTCTTTCATACTGGGGCGGTCAAAAAAAACTCCCGTTATAGAATAACCTAAGAGTAATATTGATATAACAAGGAGGAGCTTATTCAATACTTTTAGGTTTGGCTCTTTTACGCCGCCTTTTAACCTGGCTATCCACTGGGTAACTGTCGCTTTAAGCGAAAACCAAAAACCGCTAAAACTTAAAAAGATATTTCTCTTCCGTTTAAACGTAACGGCTTCGTTACTATCTTCTTTCTCTATTAGCTTTAGTAGCTTTTCTTCAGGAGTAGATCTTTGTTCTGCCATCCTAGCCTTGCCTCAGAGTCAACTATCTCTTTTATAATCTCTTCGTTTACAAAAGGTCTATTTTTCATAACCAGGTGTTTCAAGGCCTTGTGGCACAACATAGAGATACGACGCGGGTATCCCTTTGTACTTTCATGTATTTTTTTAAAAGCCTCATTATTAAATAATCTTTCCCTGCCGTTATAACCTGCCTGTCTTAAGCGAAATTCGACCATCTCCCTGGTCTCCTGTTCGCTAAAGGGACCAAGCGTATATTTTAAACTAACCCTATCCATAAGATTTTTGGTCTGTATAAGCAGGGGGAGAAGCTCTACCTGGCCTAAGAATATCAATTGCAGCAGCTTAAATTCATTCGTCTCATAATTTAAAAGCATGCGCAGTACCTCTAAGGACATTGAATTAAGTTTTTGTGCCTCATCTATAAGCAGTACAACGGTCCTGTTTTCATTTACTCCCCTTTGAAAAAGGTAGTGCTTGAGCTCCTGTTTGAGGTCCAGTATAGTAGCGCCCTCTGTATTAATATTTATCTCAAACGTCTTTATAAGCGATAACAAAAACAGGTATTCAGTATCAAAGGTAGGGTCTAGAACCATATAAAGATCGATATTATCACGGGCAGTGAGAAGCTGGGAAAGCTTCCTGCTAAGAGTAGTCTTTCCTGTACCGATATCGCCTAAAATGATACTCAGCCCCCGTCGGAGCCTTATCTCTATTAATATATTGGTCAACGCGGTCTTATGTTCTAAGGATTGGTAAAAGAAATTGGGGTCCGGGCTGGTGGAAAATGGTTCCTTATCTAAACCTAATACTTTATAATAGCTCATTTTAAGGTATTCTCTCTAATAAATAAGTAATGCCCTATGGACGAGCAAAATACGGACATTAAGCTTTTTAATATATAGTGTAAATATAACATATAATAGTAAACCGTGTCAAGCGCTATTGGTGGATTGAAGAAATTACGTAGGGGCATAAAAAAGCCGGCTGCTTTTTATAAAAAATAACCGGCTTTTTTAGCGCACTTTTTACTATGGCAGATCAGCGGGCAAATAAGTCGAGTCCGCGCCTGATTTAGTACCTGTTCCTGCTTGTAGGTCATATGTATAGATAGTATTTCCTCCATAGGAAACCTCTAGCACAGGGGTCGCGCCGCCTGTCATTGCGTATGTCAAATTAGCGCCTGTACTAGTAGTAGGCGCATCTACTTTTAAGACATCCCAGGTAGTAGCGTTTCCCTGAAGAGCAGATAGATCATATTTAAGATCATAGTACTTTGCGCCGGCCCTTACAAGGCTTACTATACTTGCCACCTCCTTAAACCCTGTACGCTTAATTATCTTATTATACACAGGAAGTGAAATCGCGGCAAGAATACCTAGAATAATAACTACAGCTATTATCTCAATAACAGTAAAACCTTTTTTTCGTTTTATCATAATACCTCCTATTTACTTAATTATAATCGCTAATATGTATTATAAAGCTGTACTGCGACAACGCAGCATCGCCCCAATATCCTGATGTATCGTAACGTTTTCACCAGGATCTTTTGTCCATATCTCTGCCAACAGATAATTGCTCTCTGCCGGTTGCGAAAAGATCGGCGGATTAGCCGAGTCTATCAGATCTGTTATCAACTTACCATCTATGCCTGATCCGACTACCTGTCTGTATAATTCTGTGGTGCCACCCTTAACATAGTATCTTATCTGAGAGTCTACAGGGGGACTTACATCAAAATCCTCTGTATCCAAGGTAACCTCATGGGCTGTGGTTATATCAGCAAAGTCAGATCGCATAGCGTCCTTCTTGATCCATTCAAGAGCTATAGTTAGATCGTCAGTTGCAACACCCTCTGAGAGTTCTGTCTTAAATAAGTTCATACTAGTAATAACGATCGTTATGCATGCCGCGAATATAAAGGTCATCATTAGCACAACAGCTATCAGCTCTATTAATGTCATTGCTGATCTATCAGAAAAAAAACTTCTCTTCATTAATCGTCTTCATCCCATAAGATTGTCGCGGTTATCTTTTTGAAATCCACACCCGATCCAAGATCAACATTCTGCTCCGTCGAATAAAAAGCACCTTTCGGATTTGCCATATCAACATTGCCTTCATTCTCTATAATCCAGTTGGTACAATCTTCTTGCAAAATAGAACTAACGTTATTAAAATCTATGTCGGTCTGCGTGTTTAAGTTATTGTATTCTGTCGCACTAGTAGATCCTGTCCTTACTTTCTCAAGCCATGATGACGCGTTCATTGACATCCTTAATTCATTTACCGAAGACATCCTAAGCTTTGCCGTATAAATAAAAAGAGCGAAAAAAGCAGCTACCGCTACAATCAGTATCATTGCGGATACTAGGATCTCAACCAATGTAAAACCTTTGGGCGACTTATTATACCTCATAAACTTATCAAATCCTGGTCGAGTGTTGCCGTCACCTCGTCCCTGTCATCTAGTAAATTTGCCGGAGTACCCATATCATTGACAGCAACATCTATGGTAACAACAACGCCATCTATTGTGATTGTGGGATCCACCGGAGCTGAATTAGTCGGAGAGAGCCATTGATCCCAATTATTATAACTTGTCCTAAATCTATTAAAGGTCTCATACAAAGCAGCTTCAGCGTAATTTATAGCTTGAAATCGTTTCAGATAAGAGACGGAAAGCGGAGCTTTGGACCAAAATAGAGTAATTATTGCGGCCATAGCGAAGGAAAGGGCTATAATAAAAACTATAGCTATGCTGATAGTACCTCTTACGGGTCTTATTTTTTTCATTTTCTTGGTCTATTTCTAATATTATAAGCTTCGCATTTATGAAAGTCAATAACTTAATAATCCAGCATCATTCATTATCGATTAATAACGCACATAATATCCACCATATTGTCGCTATCTGTGGCACAAAGAAACTAAAACCTCCCATATTCTGCAACAAAAAAGCTACTACCGCGGAAAACACACCTATCCTCAAGATGGATGGAGTAAATGACGTGTTTTTGTTAAAAATATTTTTAGTGCCCTCTCGTATAAGAACGATCAAAAACCAAACAAAGGTTGCCAATCCATAAAATCCCAGCTCAATCCATAATTGCATGAAAAGATTGTGTGCCATTGTAGAATCAGGGGTATTAGCCGTTATATAAGTCCTGCATATATTCGCAAAGTTACCAGGCCCTGAAAAAGACCACAACCTGTCAGATATAATGCCTGAAGTAAAGCGCCATAACCTCATTCTCTCTGCCAAGGAAAAGGAGAGATCAAACCTGTATAGCATGCCAGCACATCTCTGACTAATTAGGGCTGTCAGCATAATTAATGCCCCTAAGGCAAGCAAAGCGAGAATAGGTAATAATCGCATAAATTTTTCCCTATTCTTAATAAACAGCATTATTGCAAATAGCAAAAATCCTATAATAAAACTGACTATTCCCATAAAAGATCCTGTAAGCCACAAGCAATAGCTGTTGATTATAAAAGAACATGTAAACAATATTATATATCTTTTTCTTTCATACGAATAGATATACCCCAACGTTAAAAGATTAATCATAACCAGATATGATGCCAAGAGATTGGGGGTGGTAAAAATCGAAATAACACGCTTCATCTTTATAATATCCATAAGATAAAAAAACTCTATACTACCCATGAAAGGTTTCTGTGAAATTATATAGGGTATAACTTTGTCAAAATAAAAAAATCTCTGCAGCAATGCTATCACAGAGACAAAAAAACTAGCCGCTATAAGAACTAGGCCTATCTGTTTCTTTTTTTCCGAGCTTAAGCCCGCAAGAGAGGCAAATATCACTGCACATAAGATAAGGTAAAATGTGCTATAAAAAGCTACGCTCAATGAGACAGCGAAAAATGATGTGATAATAGCTATGCTCAAAAAACAGATAAGCGGCAACGCAAAAGAATGACTTTTGTTGAAATGTTTTCCACTCTTTAGAATAGTCAACAAAAGACAAACAAGCAAAGCACCGTACAGATACAAAACCCCCGCCTTAAGCAAAACAGGTGAAAAAAACGGTAAAAGAAAAATGCAGACAAGCGTTATAAGCCAGATCATTTAAGAAACTCCTTTCATCAAAATAAGCATCTTATTGTTATAGGTTTTAAATAAAAAAGCCTTTGGTAAATCAGGATCTCTCTTTGTAATATCTCTATTTTTTATTATACCTGATAATGCCTGGGGATGCAACTTGTTATAGGGTGTTTTAAAAAAAGATATTATCTCCTCTGAACCCGGGTTTGGAGATACAAATACCTGACACGGAAAAGTCAGCGCTTCAAGTAACGCGATACCAAAGGGCTCGTTACGTCTTATGGGGAATATCGCCAAATCCGTTGACTCAAATATCATCCGCACGTCTTTTACAAAACCTAGAAGTAAAACTTTTTTTTGCAGGTTATTTTTTTTGAGGACTCTCTCTATCTTCTTTTTGTAAAGATACGTCCTTAAATTTCGTGGAGATATGTCTCCTGCCAACAATAAAACCGTATCGCTATCCTTTTGACTAAGAAATGCTGCCATGCTCTTAATAAATTCGTATTGACCTTTATGCGGATGTATCCTTGAAACGATACTCATCACAATAGTATCTTGTGATATATTCAATTTATCACGCATACTTTTTTCATTGGTAGCACATGACAATTCCAATTCTACAGGCTCATAAATTACTGTTCTTTGATTAGCTGCAACAGGAAAAAGGGTTTTTCTTATATTCTCTGACTGGCATATTACTCTTGCGGAAAATCTTTTAACTATTCGCGACAAAACCTTATTTACAAAACATATATGAAAAAACTCTCTGATATGCCATATATGCGCCTTTTTTAAAAGCACGGCAAGAAAAGGCGGAAATATTATCAACGCGTTATTTGTATAAATTATATCTATGCTATGTATCTTGGCATAGAAATAAAAATATATAATATCAGCGATACCAAGTAAAAAAAACTTAATATAGTAAAATGGTGAGAACGAAAAACTGAGAATAGATAGCGGGAATATACGAACCTTTATGCCTGACTTTCGTATAATCTGGACTAAAGGACCACTTTCCGGCAAAACTACAGTAATATCATAGCCGTTACTTAACGCCTTAATGATATTTAAGAGACCTTTTTCTGATCCGTACAGCGAAGCCCCTGAATTAAATAGTAATATTTTCTTCTTTACCATGAATTCGACTCACTAAATTTTCAAGACCGGTTCTTAAAGCACGGGTACTTGTGCTTTAAGAACCGGTCTTGAAATTAATGCCTCTTCTGCAATAAGGGTTACTTATAAAAAGATAAACCCACCTTGGAAAATCATAAAACAACAGTGGGAAAATGCGCAAGGTATAATTTTTCCAACCCTCATTCTTTTCTATCATTAAGTATCTGTTCCGAAAACACAGATACTGCCTCATCTTATCGTTTGTTAAAGAGCTATCGCCGGAATGATAGCAGGTTAGTTTTGGGTAAAATTGAGCTTTCCACGCTTTTTTCTGTGCCCGCCATGCCAGGTCAACATCTTCTACTAAAAAGAAGAATCTCTCATCAAAATATCCTGTGCCCTCTCTTATGTCGTCAAGCATATCACGCCTATAGAGCGCCGCGGCAGAACAGGCACCAAAGATCTCTTTTGTTTTGTTATATTGGCCGACATCTTTTTTACCCTTGCCGATATCATAAAATCTTCTCATCCATGAAAGATAAAGTCCGCAGGAATAGATCTTTTTCTTATCAGGATATAATATCTTTGGCTGCACTATACCGATATCTTTGGGTAAGCTCTTAATCAAGCCTTGTATCCTAGATAAAAAACCTTTTTCCAGCGCTACATCATTATCTAGCGTTAATATCCATTCATGTTTAGCTATGTCTATACCCTGGTTTCTTGCCTTGCTCGCACCAAGATTTTCATTATTTAAAATAAGGATTACGCTATCATCATTACCCTTTATCATATCAATAGTCTTGTCATTGGAACCGTTATCTACTATTATAAGTTCAAAATCCCGACAGTCCTGTTTTTTGATAGAATCAAGGCAAAGACTTATAAACTTTTGGCTATTGCAAGTTATAATTATTATTGAAATCATATCTCATCTCTTTTCATAACAAAATCCGCCTGATTAGGGTTGTAGCTTAATCATTTTATTTTTGATTATGCAGCGGTAAATATTATATGCCAACAATCGGTATCCTCTTTCATTAGGGTGCCAGCCATCCTTTAATATATATAAATCTAAGTCAGGTAGCGCCTTAAATAACTCAAAATTGTTTACAAAAGGAATGTCGAATGTCTGGGCTATTTCCTGATCAATAAAACGTAGGCCTCCCGATTCCATCGGGTAACCGGAGATTATCACAGCAACTCCACTTGCTTTACAGATCTTTACCATCTCGACTATATCATGCTCTGCTAACATCTTATAAAGAGTCTGTTTTTGCCCACTTAAATCCTCATCCTTATTCGTATCGTGTTGCAACCAGCATCTCTCACTATACAATCCTAAAGACATCCTAATCCACTTAAACAGCTTCCACAATCTAAACCTATCCATAAATATAAGGCATTTTAAAGCTGCATTGGAAATATGTAGATTCTTATTGAATAAAATAATATTGCTTTTATCTAAGTTCCACCAATTATTAGCGCCTACCATTAAAATAATTAGACTAGGCCGGTATCGCTTGATGTAATCCGGCATTTTTAGCAGCATTTCTGAAGAATTAACTCCTATACCTAAATTGAAGAAGCATTGTATATTATCATCTTCATAATGCTCCCGTAGAATCAGCTCCAATTATCTGGGGTAATTTTGTTCTTCTGGGTTACTTGCGCCGACTCCGCATGTAGCAGACTCACCTACGCAAAAAATTCTATAGCCCGATCTTATCTTATCATTTGCCTTATAAAATACTGTATATCCGAAACCTAATAACCTCAATGCGATTTCAGCGATAGTCATTACCAGTATGATGATTACTATAGTAAAAAAAACTTTTTCATCATATTTGCGTACCTATCATATTAGATAAAATCCTATTTTAAAAAATCCACATTGTAACTAAAAAAATTCTGTAATATGTCAGCAACTTTTTCACTTAATGCACTTAATGAATATTCTTTTTCTATCGTTTTCCGGGCATTTACTCCCATATCTGCTGCCAATACCTTATTCTTTACAATCTGCTCCATTTTCGCTACAAACTCATTTTTACTTGCGGCTAAAAAACCATTGTATCCATCTTTAATTATAAAGTCGGCTTCTCCAACATTTGAAGCCACTACGGGCTTTTCTTTTGCCATATACTCGAATAACTTAACAGGACTTTTTGACAGGTTAAAACGCGTCTTATCCAGGAGCGGGACAAGTCCACAATCTACATTATCTAAATACAAAGGTATGCTATCACAATCAAGCCACCCGCTATAAATTATTTTATCGCACTTATAGTTTTCTATAAGCCGAATAAGTTCTTTTCCAAAAATACCGTCTCCAGCAATATGGAGTTTAATAACAGGGCATTTTTCATAAAGCGAGAGGAAGCACTCTATGATAAATTTCAGATATTCTATAATCTCTATCCTGTTAACCGAACCATGCCAAGAGAATATAAAATCCTCTTTTTCTATATGCGGTGATGGCTTGAATATATCTGTATCGACCGCTGTGGGGATATAATAAACCTTTTTGTTGAACTGTAAAAGATACTCTTTTAGATATCTACTCCCCGCTATACAGAAAACGCTTTTTTTGGCAAAAAACCTAGTAAGGTGCTCTGCTGTTGAACCAGGCCCCTCTCTTGTCTCCCAGTCATCCATATCGAATATAAAGGGTATGTTTTTAACCATTGAGACAAGCCAGGCCGGAATCGCGTGATAATTAAAACGGTTTACTATAAATACCGAGCTCCTCTCTTCATTTGACAAAATTCTAAGCGCTCTGTATGAGCAGTTTAATTTTTCTCCTAAAGTAAATTTGGCATCACCCATACCTGACTTTGCCCCGATATTATCCACTAAAGAAAAAACTCTGGCATCCAGGCCCAATGCTTTGACCCTTTCAGCATAGCCATAACAACGTACTCTAGCGCCTGGATCTTTACAGCCTTCTCGAGTAATAAATATAAAATTATGTGGCTTAATATTAATTATCGATCCATCCATTATTAACAATAAATTTAAAAATTTCGGAAGCAATAATAGCTGTTCCCATTTTTGTCATATGGCATTCATCTATAAATATTTCATCTATTTCATTTGAACGCAGGGCTTCTTTAAATGAATCAAACGTAATTAATAATGGGCTTATGCGCTTCTCTGTATAGGATTTATAATCGCTCTCGATCTGTTTGCCGGTGAAATTATAGATAAAATCAACAGCCAGTACATGCTTTGCCCCATTATCAAGCGCTACCTTTTTAACAATATCAAAATTTGAATTAAAGCCACGCTGAGATACTTTACTTTTACTGTTGCCCATAATGCAATTGTATCCCCTTTCGAATGTAGGAGATAGTTTAGGATATATTTTGTCTGCAATAATAAAGATTACTCTAAGCAATTTAGACTGGTAAAGAAAATTCCATAGCGACATCCTGTATTTTGGTATAGAAGCAATATCATGCGTATCAGTCAATTTCGCACCTTTTCGCCAGATCACTATATCAGGTTCATAATTAATAAGGTATACCTGGAATACTCTCTTTGCCTGACGCGATGACGCTCCGGGGATACCAGCGTTTAAAACCTCTATTTTCTTACTTGGGTATTTTGATCGTAATAGCCCTTCAAGCAGCGCCGGATAGGTTGAATTGTAATCTACAAACATCCCAAATGTAGTTGAATCCCCAATACACATAATTCTAGTTTCATCCAATCCCTTATCCATCGGATTAAATTGTTCTTTCGGCCCACGAAAAAAACCGCCTTTCATCGTATAATAACATATAGGATCCATTACTACTTGATTATCGAATTTTTCCGAGATATCGTCAACGCCCTTAAGAGGACTCTGATATTTAGCCGCTATGTACCTATTAAAATAGCCCTTATAGCCAATATATACAATGGCCCTTACGCCAAGTTCTAACGCAAGAACAAAAAGTATAAAAAATAAGAGTATCTTTCCAATGCCTATTACTGTTTTACGCAATATAATCATAAAGAACCTCTAATAAAATTTTTAGTTATCGTTTTAGAGAGAAAGGTAATCCTCAAGAGAGATATCCTCGTTCACCACTCTTTGCTGCTTCAAATCCTTATCCAGGAATTCCATGCACCAGACTTCGAGGGTCAAAAGGCAAAATATGCGGTATCCGTGGTGCTTTAACTCTATAATCTCATGTGGTTTTGGTTTCTGCCTTAAAAACTCATTGAAAACATCATCCAATATATTATTATTAAACCAACCCCTTCTCTTTAGCCTCTTTAACAGATTGTCTAGTATGGCATGGCGAAGGTTTAAAAAGGAGTGAAAGGGAACATCCAAGCTCTGCTGAGCGGAATAAACATACCTTTTCGGTAAATAGCGTAAAAGTGCCATCTTATGAAATTTTCTCTTATGCGCGTCGTTTGTAAGTTTCTTGAGCGCATTACCGCCATTTAACCAATTCTCTGGAAGACAATTTATAAAATTAAGTACCTTAGAATTTAAATAAGGGGTAAAAAAATTAACACCCAAGGTATCCAGGGGCTTTTGTGTCGGGGGCATCATATACTGGTAAACTCCGTAAAACATTTTAGCCTCAACTAGCATGTCAAAAAAATTCTCCTTGTTAAATTTCATATCATGCATACTTCTGTTAACACCTGTATCGCTAAACGCTTTCCGGTTTAAGATGCGCCCTAAAAATTCATCGTTAAAATGCCTATAAGATGACAATCGATTGAAAAAGTTTTCATACATATCTCTTTTAGCAAATAATGAAAATACATGTTCGCTCTCCCAAAACCTCTCCCAGTCGTTGAATTTTAGGACCTGCTTGTTTATCTTATGAATCATATTTCTGGCAAAAAAGGGTAGGTGCTTAATATACTTATGCCACTGAGCAACAGGGTAATATTCACCCCACATACTATCGCCTCCATCACCTGTCAGTAGACTGTCGACATATTTCGAAGCCTCGAGACAACATACAAAAATCGGAAAAGCCCCTCCGGGAACCGGCTCCTCGATCATCCTTGTCATTTTTGGGATAAGATCAAGATGCTTATTCTCAACTAAAACCTTATGATGAATGCCTTTAAACATATCTGTTAGATATTTTGCTTTCGGAGATTCATCAAAGCCAAAATTCTTAAAAGAAGCAGTAAAGGTATGGATAGGCTTTTTAAAAAGCTTGGCCGCCTGAATAAAAACAAAACTTGTATCGTGGCCGCCGCTTAAAAAACATCCTAGTTCTTCAGGATTATTTTTATCTATAAAATTTTTAATGCTTGTACTAAAAAGCTCCTCATATTCATCTAGCTTCTTCTCTATGTCTATAAAAGGCTTCCTGTTAAAAACAAACTCCTTATCCCAATGATGCGCAAAATTTATCTCTTTTTCTCTGACGCTCAATCTATAGGTAGGTAAGAGCCTAAAAAAGTTCTTAAACTGCGTCTTCTCTGTACACGAAAAACCCGTATTTAAAAATGACGGTATTGATCTTTTATCGAAAACTGGCTTGAAAGGTGTAATCTTAAGAAGAAGCTTTAAGGAATTGGCAAATATAAATATGTTATCATCCAGATAATAATAAAGGCTCGTTGCCTGATATCGATTATTAAATATCAAGAATTCTTTTTTTTCCTCATCATGCAGTAAAATTATAAACACGCCATCAAGTAACTGCTGGAAAGAGGGGCCGTATTTACGGAAAAGCTCCGCGACTAATTCCGCGGGGTTATCATCGTAATCTGATAATTGATAATCATTATTTAATACCGATAATATCTTTCCTGCAATACAGATATTATAACCTCGTATCTTAGTAAATGGATAGTCAGAAACAACTGCACCGCTATCTAACAATAAGTTGTCTCGCAATTGAGGAATATTTTGTAGCTGCTTATTAGATTTCTTGTCAAGATTGCAATAACCCGCTATTTTTTGCGGATACTTCGTTGTTTTGTAATTCATATAATTGACCTTACTTGTTAGCTCACAACAGATGTCTTGCTATAACTTTATCCACTTGCTTTCATCCATTTAAAAAATTTAGGGGAAACTATAACATCATAATCCTCAAAAATAGTTTCGCTCTTATTGCTTATGATTCTAGTGCGATTTCTAATATCTATTAATAGCAAGTGCAAATTAGACAGTACTGACCCTATCAAACCAGCTATCACTAGCAGGCATGATGCTGACAAGAAAAGCAAAGGTAGGGAATCAAGATAAAATTTTTCTGAAGCAAAACACGACAGAAAAAGCGTTTTCCCTAATCCGGTCAACATCGAGACTATAAACATAAAAAACGCAAAATAGCTAAAAAAAGCTAGCGGATAATATTCGAGCAGGACCATTATTATAATCTTGGCCTGTTGAAAAACGTATTCAAAGTTAGACTTAAATAGCCTTGATTCCCTGGTCTTAGGATTTATCTCTATTGGCACCCAACCAACCCGCAGCCCTATCCTTCTAGCTTGACACAACATCTCAAGCGTGTAACTAAATATTGATTTAATAACGATTTTTCTCGCAGTCATCCGATTGAATGCACGAAATCCGCTGGTTGTGTCCGGAACATCGATCCCAGATAACCGGCACACAACTTTACTGCCTACTCTTTGAAGCACTTTCTTTAAAAATCCAAAATCTCTGTCATGGTTAAGATCTCTACAACCAACAACAATATCTGCCCGCTTCTCAAGAATCACCTGTACAAGATTAGTTATCTTATCCGCTTTATACTGATTGTCACCGTCTATATTGACTATGATATCAGCTCCAAGAGACAAACTAGCATCCACCCCTTTGCAAAAGGAGGTAGCTAGCCCTAAGTTGCAGTTATTCTTTATTATATAATCAACCCCGAGAGACTTGGCAACTTCTACTGTCTTATCGGTACTCCCGTCATCTATAACCAGGGTATATATCTCATCTATACCCTCTATTGTATGCGGGAGACTTGTTACAACAGATGGCAATGTCACCTCTTCGTTCAAGCAAGGAATCTGAATAAATAATTTCATCTTTGAGCCTTTATTTTTTAAGTTTATTTTTGTAAACTCTATTAATTCTATCACAAAAACCAATGAATATCAAAAATACTCTTTTAATATAATATCTCCGATATTTTCTGCTAAAAGCTTATAGCCTTTTTTCGTGCAATGCCCGAAATCACCTGCAAAGATATCTGTAAAATATTCATCATAACCTTCTTGCGCCACACTTTTCTTAAAAAGCTTCTCATTATCCACAAAGAGAATATTCCTTTTGTCTTGAAAGACTCTTTTAAGCGGTGCCATACTACGCATAGGATATTGTACGCATATAAGGGCCAGCCCTCTTTTTTCTATAATACCTTTGAGCCTTAGATAATTATAGCATGTTACTGAGCCATAATGCTCTATTTCTAAGCTTTTTGCTTTTGCTAGATACACTTGGGCGGAATTATTTTTACCTGTCTCTCTATTAGCTGCTGCCAATGCTGCGTTTAGCCTGATACTTTCCGGATTAATCTTAATAGCTTTTTTGAGTAACTCTTTAGCCTTGTTATTCTGCTCTGTTTTCTTATAGTATCCTACTAACTCTAAAGAACAGTGCTCATTCTTTGGATTTACCTCTACCGCTTTAATAAAACATTCTTCTGCTTTATCAAAACAACCTATAGCTATATAATATTGTCCTAATACAGAATATAAAAGTTCACCTTTAGGCTTTAACTCTATTGCCTTTTTTAAATTATATTCTGCCTCATTCAATAATCTTAATTCCTGATAACAAAGGCCTAAGCCAAGGTAAGCATCTGGCTCTTTTGGATTTATTCTTAAAACTTCTTTAAACATTTCTACAGCCCTATCATGCTGACCTATATCAAAGTAACAGCCTCCTAAGGCAAGATAAGGATGCTCATTTCTCGGATTTATCTTAATGGCTTTTTTGTACATATCCTCTGCTTTGCTGTATGCTCCTGTAATTCTGTAATAATCTCCTATCGCAATGTAGCCTCGCTCATTTTGTGAATCTGACTCTAAATTTCTTTTAAGCAATTTTTTACGTTCTTGGAGCGTTTCTTGGGTCTGTGCTTTATTCGATTGTCCGCAGAGATTTGGACTATCTATTTTTGGCACGATTCGGGTATAAAGCATTTTTACTATTTTATATATTCTTAATGATTGAATAAATGGGATTGTCGTCGTATCGGGTATGCCATACTCTGCGGCTACAGTATCCATATCATTTATTCCCATCATCGTAATCACCATTTGGGGGTTATACTTATCCAGATTGTCTTCCAGCATAGAAACTAGCGTGCCTGAACTAACCCCTGGGATACCTTTATCTATAACGCTAAACCGCAAACTCGCGCTTGCCTGATTTAAATAATCCTCCAGATAGTTAGGCCAGGTTCCAGCGGTAGTAGACTCTCCTAAACATAAAATACGATATGTGTCTTTTTGCTTCAAAGAAGAATGATTTCTATGTTCTTGCAAAGATAAAAACATAAATCCGCATATCCTTAATCCTATCTCCAGAAAAAAGAAGCATAAAAACAATCCGAATACAATTAAAGATATTTTTTGTTTTAACGATGTTGTATCCATACCGCTACCCCTTAATTTGTCGCAATAACACAAGAATGCCCCAAATCTTGAATGAATTGTTTTCCTGCTTATTTTTGTGTCGTAAAAGCATTTCTATGCAATATCTTTGACTTAAAAAAGAATCAAATAACCTATGATTAGAATTAAATATATCATAAGTATAATCAAACAGGTCTTTTTTAAGCCATGGTGAGAGAGGCATGTGCCAGCCCTGCTTCTTACGCTTCAAAATAGCGGGACTTATTCTGTTTTTCATTACTCTCTTAAGCAGGTGCTTACTTGTTAAAATACTAAAGCGGTATTTGAATGGTAGCTTTTGTATATACTCTACAAGCGGAAGATATAAAAACGGGACTCTCACTTCAAGGGAATTTCTCATGCTAAAAATATCTGTTTTTAAAAGATTGTTACACGAAAGCCAGGTACTTAAATCCGCATCTGCGCATAATTCAGCTGCGGTATAATTATTACTTAAACCATCAAAATATGCGCCCTTAATATCAACATTACGAATACAATCTAAATATGGAATTTTTATTAAATCCTTCTTCTCTTCTTCAGAGAATATAACCCGCCATAAAGCATGGGCACGTAAAGGATCTTTTAGCCTTAATCCCTGCAAAAAACGTATCGCCTTATAATCAAAGCTTAATTTTTCATCTGAGGAAGGGAAAGATGAAACCATCTTTTCTCCTAGGCTTAGGCAGCTTGACGGCAATTTTGCCAAAAAAGGGTATAAAAAATCCGCCTGATAAGTAGGATATCCTAAAAAAAGCTCATCGGCTCCCTCGCCTGAAAGGCAGACCTTCACAAACCCGCTAGCGAGTTTACTTAGCATAAAGGTTGAAACATTTGATTGATCTGCAATCAACGAATCTCCTATTTCGTTGAGGCTTTCCAAAAAATCTATTACATCTTTGGGGGAGCATATTATCTCTCTGTGATCTGTACCGTATTTTTTCACTACAATGCGTGCGTATTTAAGTTCATCGTACGACTTATTATTATACCCAACTGAAAATGTCTTAATATTTGTATACCCTTTTTCGTATAAAAGATGAACCAGAGAGCTGGAATCGAGCCCCCCACTTAAGAAGCATCCTACCTCAACATCCGATTGCATGTGCTTATCAATAGAGTCTTTGAGCAAGCGATCCAGGTCTTCTTCTATAGCATTAAACGATAGTAGACTTTTAGAAAATTTTTCTTTATTATTTAAGCTCCAAAACCTTTTTACGCGAGGTCTTAGGTTTTCGCCTGTTTCCAGAAAGTGTCCCGGCAATAACTTATATATATCTTTGTAAATAGTCCTGCTGCCGGGGATATAATTACTGGAAAGATATAGCCCTAAACTTTCACAATCTATATCAGTCTCTGCTATACCTGTTTTTATAAAACTCTTTATCTCCGATGAAAACACAATAGAATCATTGTGCCTATAAAAAAATAGGGGTTTTATCCCTATATGGTCGCGTGCCAATAATAACTTTTTCTTATCCAAATCATATAGAGCTATCGCAAACATACCGCTTAGGTATTTGAAGCAATCTACCCCCCTATCCTCGTACAGATGAAGAATAACCTCCCCGTCACCATCTGTTTTGAATATATGCCCCTTACTCTGGAGATCGGCGCGTAAATCCTTATAATTATAAATCATTCCGTTATAAATAGTAACTATACTATTATCTTCATTAAATAGTGGTTGTTGGCTCCCATCTACATCAACTATGCTTAACCTAAGAACCGCAAGTCCGCTATCATCTTTTTGAAAAATGCCATTTGAATCAGGGCCACGGTGCGATAAAAGCTTTTGCACTGATGTCAAGGAGTCTATTAATTTAGAACCTGCATTTTTTGAGTAAAAACCGTAAATTCCACACATGTAAACTATCCTGTTATTTTTTTAAGTGAAGCCATGCCATATTTTAAAAGCCGTAATACCTCATTAAAATTTTTACAATTTTTAAAAGTCCTTAGTATATACCCAGGCCTCAAATAGAATTCCTTTAAAGCTTTTTGCCTAAGTTTAACAAGCCTGTTTTTACTAATTGCTAAAGTCGGAGATTGAGAATTAATATATGAATTCTTGATTATATTGTCCAATGAAAACACATCTATTAGCCCAAGCTCCCTTGCTGTCTCGTAAAACTTTGTGCCTGGAAAGGCGTAAGGAAAAAAGAAATCGATGTAGTCCGGATCGATTTTTTTTGAAAAATCAATAGTCTCTCTTATAGTATTCTCTGTATCCCAGGGGAAGCCTATTATAAAGTAAGCGTATGTCTTTATCTTCTCCCTTCTACAAAGATTAAACGTGTTCTTGATTTGATTAAGATTGGTTTTCTTGCCTATTTTATCTAATATTTTTTGCGAACCGCTCTCAACACCTATTGCTAGTGCAAAACACCCGCTATTCTTCATAAGAAAGATCAATTCCTGATCTATGGTATCTGCCCTGCTATTTGCGAACCACTTTATATTCAGTTTGTTTTTAATAATTTCTTTGCACAATTCAAGTACCCATTCGCGCTTAAAAGAGAAAAGATCTGATTTAAAGTGAAAATTCGTTATCCCATATTTCTTTACGCAGATTCTAATTTCAAGCATGACATTTTCAACGGAGCGCGTTCTGTGCACACTACCATAAGCTACCGGTACCAGGCAAAAAATGCATTTATACGGACACCCTCTGCTTACTTCTATTAAACCAACGGCCTCTTCGGTATCCGGCCTTGTATAAAGATTGCTCTTTATCATGTTCCTATCCACAATAGGCAAAGAATCCAAATCCTTAAGAAAAGGCCTTTTTTGAGTCTCAATAATCTTTCCCTCGTACCTGTAAAAAACACCTTTTACGGTTTCTTTGTTTTTAGATTTAAGAAATTCTGATAAAGTAAAATCAGTCTCGCCATATAAGATAAGATCGAGCATGGGCTCCAAATTCATAACGCTCTCTGCAATTTGCTCAATTGCTCCGCAACGTAATACGCTAAGAGTATTCTGATTTATTTGTTTTGCAATCCTAACACAAGCTAAATCATCAATTAAAGTAGGTATCGTCGCATTCACTACAAGTATATCAGGGGCCAATTTGATTACATCCTGTTTAAAATCTATCATTGCCTTTTTTTCTGATGGATAATCATTAATCACAACCTTGCAGCCGTCATTCTTCAGGATAGTTGACATAATAAGCAGCTCATGAGGAGGCCTTGTTATGGATACTAAGAATTCCTCTACATTGCTTTGGCAGCGGTCATCTCTTATAAAAATCCCGGTGGGGGGGTTTACCATTAAAATCTTTTTCATAAATCTTTAGAACACAACCTTTCTTATCAACATACAGCCCCATTTGACATAATTAAACAATACCTTTGGATTTTTTGTGCGCTTAAGGCTTTTTATTATGTATTTCGGTCTTAAATAAAAAGAAGCGATTAATTTTTTGCGCAGAGACCCGACCTCTTTTTCATTAAGATGGAATGTGCGGAGTATCGGCTTTACGTGTGAATACGCCTCCAAATCATTTGATACAAAAAGGCTATTATTGCTGGCAATATCATATAGCTCAGTACCTTTTAGCGGATATGGGACATTAATTTCCACAAAATCGGGTTCAAGCTTCTGTATAAACCTACTAGTTTCACTGATCGTATCATGATCGTCCCAGGGAAATCCAATAATACAATGAAAAAAAGTGCGCATGCCCGAATCTTTTATAAGGTTGTTAACATTGGTTATATCATCTGTTGTTATGCCTTTTTTGATGGCCTTTAGAATTTTACTGCTGCCACTTTCAATGCCTAGGCCTAAGATATCACAACCTGCACTTTTCATAGCGGCAAACATCTCTTTGTCGCCCTTGTCTGCCCTGCTGTTTGTTCCCCATCTTATCTTTAAATTTTCTTTTTCTATGCATTTGCAAAAATCCATTACCCATTTTTTGTTAAATGTAAAAGTATCTGACCTAAAGAAAAAATTGTTTATACGATATTTATGAACGCACTCTATTATTTCAGAAATAATGCTAGCTACGCTTCTTACCAGCACTTTCTTGCCCAGATAAGTAGGCGCGGCGCAGAATATGCAATCGTAAGGGCACCCCTTTGAGGTATAAATATAGGCTATAGGCTCACATGTATCAGGACAAATATAATCGGTTTTATTAAGAAAATAACGTGGAGGAGAAATGTAACGATCCATATCAAAATCGTCATCCGGCATACTCTCGTTTGGTTTGCTTATTATGTTATCTGATAAGATATAAGCATGATTAACCTTTTGCACGTTGCCGGAAAGTATGCTGATAATACTATTCTCGAAATTTTTTGTCAGAAAATAGATTTTTTTATGAGGGCTAAAATTAGTATGCTCAATTCGCTTCTTAAGATAATCGTAATCCAGGAATGGCGCTTTTACGATAAATTCCAAGTTCTTATTGTTTTCATCTATTTTTTTGATAAAACTTAAATCGTTGCTAAAAGTACCTTGCGTAGTTTCCAGATAAAATAAATCAGGCATAAAAGAATTGGTATCTAATAATACGTCCTTAATGCTTAAATGGGAAGCACTGTAATCACGAAAAAAAACATCATGTCCTTGTTTCTGTAATAATCCTGCAAGATATAAAATCTGGACAGGCTCTCTTATGTTTTCTGCAAGCCTTGATTTTACGTCTATCTGGCACCTTTCGTCACGTATAAAAAACCCTGTGGGCGGATTACATAAAAATATCTTCATAATTTAGCGTATTATCCTTTGAAACAATGCAATTTTATTGTCAAATTCGTCCTTAAAAACAGCGATTTTGCGGTAAGCGCCTCTTTTTATATTAAATGCTAGGACGGTTTCCGAAAGATATTTTGTGTGATACATAGCATTAGCTTCTTCGTTATTAAGGCAACTTTCATCTAGAGCTAATACAAATTCAACTGAATCCAACAAGCATGCTTTATCAAGCGTATCTTGCGGCACTCCTCCCATAATAGGTCCTACCTCAGCAATTATTTTTATATGCTTAGCGCTTCTAGTTCGTTCAGTGCGCAAGCAAGATTCTATATACGTAAAATCCCCTAGAAACAATATGCTTGTTTCTTCTTGAGTTTTTTTCCTATTCAATAGATCTAAAATTTCATTCGGATCAACTTTTGATACATAGGACACAATCTTACCTTGCCCTACTATAGCCTGGGTAGTATTTTTAAATTCATTTTCTGAAAGCCTTAACACATCTCCAAAACCAAAATTAACAAGTAAAAATTGTGCGCAGGACAATAGGATTAAAGTAAAAAATATAAGATATTGTGAAAATTTATTAGGAGATAAAGAAATTAAATTAGCAATACTTAATGCTATAAGGGGTAGTATTGGTACAAAATATCGGCTTGAATCGAAGCCGCTTGCGTGAGGCGCTATAAGAAATATCACTATAGGAACAAATATTCCTATCATTATGATGAGTTTTTCAAATGTGGGCCTTAGAAGTAACAAAGGAATAGATATTATAAACAAGAGAAAGAATGGTGCATATATACTCGAGTTGCATAAAAAGTTATAAAAATAACTTGCGTTGTTGAACAATTGCAAAGATCCAGTTGCAACCTCTGTCATCCGCAAATTAATCACTTGACCTAACCATTTTGTATACCACCATCCGGTTATAGATAACACTATTAAGAAACACGATAATAACCTGATTGCTAGTTGCCTTCGATTATCGCTTTCAAAAAATGATTTAATAACATAAATTAACATAGGAACGAATATATATATAGGAAGCGTAAATTTTATAAGAAACCCACAAGCAATAGTAAGTGCCCATAGAAAACTATACTTTGTATTTTTAAAATAGTCTGTTTTGAATAGCAAATAATATGAAAGGGTCATAATACACATTAAAGGAAACTCGTGCCACATAATACGTGACATTCCAAATACAGCTGGAAAACTAAGACAAACAACTACTGCGGCAAACCCTAAGGATTTATCGCCGATTCTTTTACCGAGATTATATAGAGAATACATAAGAATAACTAAAAAGAGCAGGTTAGTATGCATAAGAATATCGATATTACCACCAAAAACCAGTATATTAAGCATTAATAAAAAACTTAAGTATGGTGGGTTGGCGTAATTATAAGCTTCGTAAAAATGTGGAAAATTCCCCGCAATAACAGTATGTGCGAATCTATATCCTTCTTCTACTGTCATTGCACTATCATAAAGTGGGTAAAAATTGTCCTTACTCAAAACGAATATATTGAAAATAAGATAAACAAGCAATAAAAAAGCTAATCCTATTGTCCATCTATTGATGATTTTCTTAATAGTTTTCATAATAATATTTTATTTGCAATTTTTAATAACAACATTATAATCGCATACTCTATAATAAGTTGGTTCTTGTTTAGAGCTACATAAAAACTGGTGCTTTTGCAACGCATTTTGCAAAGAAGCTTTGTAGGCCCTAATCAACCGGATTCTTTTGAAACAGCGCGATTTTTGCGTCTGCTTTACCTGTAAAATTAGCTATATTAGTATAATTATCTCTTTTTTGGTTAAACGATGCAATAATATATGGTATACAATACTCGCCATGTATATCATGTAAGTATTCCGCAGAATATTTGTCGTTTTCTACGACAAATATAAATTCAGCATTATCTAGTAATTTGGGGTCATCTAATACCGATTGTTGCGATCCTCCCTTAATCTGTTGGACTGGCGTAAAAAGCGATAACTGATATCCTTTTTTAAGTGCTTGTATTTGCATACTAGTATCGACATACGTAAAATCCCCCAGAAACAATATACTTATTTCTTTTTGAGTTTTTCTGGTATTCAATATATCCAAAATTTCATTTGGGTCAATCTTTGATATATAGGGCACGATCTTGCCTTGCGCTATAATAGCTTCGACTGTATCATTAAGGACATCCTCAGGAATAATTATAGGCTTTACAATACCCATGTTTAAAAATAAAAATTGCACGGCGCACAATATAATCAAAACAAGTAACACAAAACATCTTGAAAACTTACTAGTAAATAGAAAAATCAGATTAGCAATACTTAATGCTATAAGAGGTAGTATTGGTACAAAATATCGGCTTGAACCGAAACCGCTTGCATGAGGCGCTATAAGAAATATCGCTATAGGAACGAATGTTCCTATCATTATAATGGATTTTTCAAACATTGGCTTTCGTAACAGTAAAGGAAAAGATACTATAAACAAGAGAAAGAATGGCGGGTAAACACATCTACAACATAAGAATAGATAAGCATCTCTAATGCGGTCGAATAAATTGACAGGAACCCCTAATACCATATCCCACCTAGACTTAATAAGAACATTTGCATGCAAAAGAACCCACCATCCGGTTATAGATAGTACAATTAAGAAACACAATAATAACCTGGTTACTAGCTGCTTTCGATTGCCCTTTTCTAAAAATGATTTAATAATATAAATTAATACAGGAACGAATATATATATAGGAAGCGTAAATTTTATAAGAAACCCACAAGCAATAGTAAGTGCCCATAGAAAACTATACTTTGTATTTTTAAAATAGTCTGTTTTGAATAGCAAATAATATGAAAGGGTCATAATACACATTAAAGGAAACTCGTGCCACATAATACGTGACATTCCAAATACAGCTGGAAAACTAAGACAAACAACTACTGCGGCAAACCCTAAGGATTTATCGCCGATTCTTTTACCGAGATTATATAGAGAATACATAAGAATAACTAAAAAGAGCAGGTTAGTATGCATAAGAATATCGATATTACCACCAAAAACCAGTATGTTAAGCATCAATAAAAAGCTTAATAGGGGTGACATGTCATGAGATATGCTATGCAAATCCACTATATGAGACGACGTAATACTACTTGCTGCGCGAAATGCCGATAATATAGTATTTGCACTATCGCAAACAGGGCTGAAGTTATCCTTGTGCAAAACATAACTATTGACAAGAAAATAGAGGATAAATAATAAAATCAACCCAATTACCCATTTTTTTTCTTTTATCTTAATAAGTTCCACAGTATCTTACCTGTAATTTTATTTATTGCTTAAAATATTAATTTACTACGGATCACCGAATTTTATCTAGTCTATATTGTTTATGAAATACTCGTATAATTGTTTACCCAAAAAATCATCTCCTTTCTTATTATAATGGGCACCTTTTTGGCTACAAAGTAATTCAGAGGAATCTTGAAATTGTGATTCCATCTCATCCGTAAAATCTATTGTCTTAATACCGCTGGCTTTGCACAATCTTTTTAACTTATTTATCTGATACATAAAATCTATTGTTACTTCCTGACCATCCGCTTGCGTAAAAATAACTTCGGAAGACCTGCTGTTCAAGCCAAAAGGATTAGCCAACGGCAAAAGGAGAACATAAAATTTTCCTCCATAACCGGTGATATCTCTATTAAAACATTTTAACAGCGCTCCGGTTAAATCCGGTCAAGCCCCTATTTTTTGGTACTCTAAATAGCCTGCAATTTGTTGAAGGCCACGGTTATGTTTAAACTCAGGGATGGTCTGCCATCTGAGTCCTTGGTGTATACGTTCTGTCTTATACCAATGTTTATATTGCAACCATCCTAAGAACGCATCTGTAAAAGAACTATATTCATTGCGGTAGACTTCTTCGCATTTATATCTCGCAAAGAAGCTTTCAACGTAGGGTTTATCATCAGGGCAGTTTATGCCGCAATACTCTAGATGTACACCTAGTTCCTTAGCTCTGGCTTTGAAGCTCTTTGATATATATTGACTACCCTGATCTACTCTTAAGCTTACGCGTATATTTGCTGAAGGGTCAAGGTTACCAAAACGCAACCTTACCGCATCCTCAAGACTAACTATAGCTTCTTTTGCGCGGCATCTTAGGCCATAGCAGTCTCCTATAGGTTCCTTATCAAAGGTATCTACGATAGCAAAGAGATAATTAAGTCTCTTACCATCAAATACATAGGTTAGATCGCCTTCCCAGCGTATGTTAGAGCCCGTTGGGCAGGATATAGGTAACCTGGTATGCTTTTTCTTCTTCAATTTTTTAGGCTGCGTCATCTTCAATACCTTCATATGCCTGTAGATCTTTTTATGATTATATTGCTTTAATAAGGTAGTTACCTTGCGATAACCATATACAAGCTCATATCCGGTTAGTTTTTTAAGCTTATGAACCAGTGTATTATCCAGTTTTCGTTTTCGACTATCACTAGCAGGACTAGGCTTGTAATAATAAGCTGATTTGCTTAAATCAAGAGCCTTTAACGCTACATGTGCGCTGATATTCTCTTTGCTAACCAATTCTTTGACCTTTTCTCGTTTTTGGTGAGTAGTTAAAGCGAATCTGAAATTTTTTTTTGAATATCAATGATCAGGTGCTGCTCACCTATGATCTTTAACAGGCGGTTACGTTCAATCTCATGAGGTTTATGTGCTTTTTTGATGTGCTTGCTTTCAAAGGTAGTCTTAATCGCATCAAGCGCTTCATCGCGCCATCTGTAGTATTGGGTGCTGCTGATGCCATATTCAGCGCATATCTCCTGTGAAGAACGCCCTTTGAGCCCATCTAATACCGCTGAGAGCTTTTCCTGGGCTGTTCGTTTCCTGTAAGTAGCCATTTGAATGGCCTCCTTTCTTTGAGGCCTTCATTATAGCAGATCATTCCCATTTAGAGCAGTCCTATTATAACAGGGTTCGAAAAGAATCATACCCGTAATCCGAAATATAAACCTTCTGTCCGTTTTTTATCATTGAAGGTTTAGGATCCTTAACCATCGCTAAATAATGAGACAACCTATCAGTAAACATATATGGAACATTGTCCGCTTTAACATATTCGCTAAATTCGTCGAATGGGCACTCGCTGCCGTCTATGTTTCTCTTCTTGTCAGAAAATAACGGCAAGGGAGAGTCCTTGAAAAATTGTGTGGCATAATAATATAAATATGATATCCTGGATAAACCATAATGGATAGAATGCAATAATTTTCCTAATTTGTTTTTATCAGACAAAACCAGATCTTGGTTGAAGCATCTATCGCTCCCGCACAAAATAAGCTCATTATCTTTTAATATAAAATATGGTTTAATATGAGCCCTCTCAAAAGCCGAAAGATTGTCAGCTATGTCATTCCACAAGCAAAAAGCTAGGACAACTATATCGGGTTCGTATTTTAACGCCAAGTTCTTAAGCGCTATATACTCCTGATCGTTCCCCCAACCCCCTGTTGCAAGATTCCTTACTATATATTTGTCATCTGTCTCATTGTGTAAACTGGATTCGAAAATAGTTGTAAAAGACCCATCATGAATATATGAATCCCCAACAAGCAAAATGTACTTCTGGTCGCCTCTTTTTTGCGGAAAATTAAAATCTAGCATAGCCTCATCTATAAATCCGTACTCTTTAACGACATCAAGCCTATTTGAGGTTTTGCAGATATATGGCCGGGGAAGTATTTTACGTATAATAATTTCTCCCACGGCTAAACTTACAATGAAACTAACACAGCATAATATTATAGAACTTTTAAACAAACTTATCTTTTGCAACAGAACCTCTTAAGCAAATGTCGAATTTTAGTCAAACGCTATATCAAAAATAGCTTTTGTATATTTTTTAAAATTAGCTATGAAGCTTAAATCCATAATTTTTTTCATAATAATCTTAGGACGCAAATAGAATCTGAGGTACATTCTCTTAACATATTTTTCTATCTCAAGAGGAGTAAAAGAAGTATCTAAAAGGGGTAGCCGCTTCACATGGTCCTTATCCAAAACATATCTGGCCCAATAATCTTCGCTTCCTGGCTTTTTAAGATATTCTTTATAAAACTCGGTGCCGGGAAAGAGGGTAAAACGCGTAACCTGAATCTCATCGAATGGAAGCGAAAGCGCAAAATGTTCAGTTTTGCGTAGAGTATCTCTAGTCTCTCCCGGGCAACCTAGCATAAAAAAACCAAAAACAGTTATTCCGCATTCATGGGTCTGCTTAACAATTCTCTCTATGTCTTCCAATCGTTCCATCTTATTCAGCCTATCCAGGATCTCCTGGCTACCGCTTTCTATGCCGTACATTATCCTGCTAAGCCCGGCTTCTTTCATAACCTTCAATAATTCCATATCAATCAAATCTGTGCGCGTACGAATTGTCCAAATAATTTTAATTTTGCGTTGGGTAATCATTTTGCATATTTCTATAGTTCTCTTCCTATTAATGGTAAAGCTTTGGTCATAAAAGTCTATTTCTTTTATGCCGTACTTATTAACGCACTCCTCGATCTCATCGACAACATTTTTTGGTGAGCGCAGCAAGCATTCCGACATTGTAGACGCGCAATATTTGCATCGAAACGGGCACCCTATCCCGGTTAACATGGGAGTAAAATTTTTTACCTTGGATATAAAATTACCATATGGTTCTTTTTTTAACAAGTCCCGAGCGGGAAAAGGTAATGTATCAAGGTTGGCATGTTTTTTTTGTTTTAGATGGTTTATAAACAACTCGCCATCTTTTTTATAGCATAATCCTTCTATATCCTTGTAAACATCGTAGTTATCGTATGAGCCAAGAAAATCCTTCAACGTCTCTTCTCTACTGCCGATTATAGCGAAATCTATATCGGGATGAGTCATTGTCTCAGAAGGATAGAGGTTCATATGAAACCCGCCTACCAACACAGGAACATTAGTCATTTTTTTTATATTGCTTATCCACTCAAGAGCAGGATGAAAGAGGTATGTTGTTATGGTAAAACCTAAGAGATCCGGACTATATTCTTTAACGCGTTTTACAATCTCGGGAAAGGTATAAGACTCAACCTGCATATCTATAATATCTACACTATGGCCGAACTTGCGTACTATAGCAGCTATATAACACAGATTTAACGGCTGTATAGCTCCCATATTCTTTTCCTGCGCCCTAAGGCAATTCCAATGAATTTCCGGTAAAAAATTATCATATATAAGTAAAAGCTTCATTGTGCGCGCTCCAGATTGCGACTTCTATAAACAACTGCTTCTAATAGCCCAGGCAGTTCAAACGCCTTGACAATTTTATATCTTTGGTTAAATTCATCCTGATTTTCTTCTATAAAGCTATAAATCATTTTAAGCTGGCTTGTCTCCTCATTATCTAAATATTGCAAAAATGGCGGTTGTTCTGTTACTATATAATCATATTTACCACTAAAAATACCCTCTTTTAAAAACTGAAATTCAAGTAAAAAATTTATTAGTGATATAGGCGAACCAATTTTCATATTACAATATTCCATCTGAAAGAACCTGAAAGGCTCTAAATTAGCCAATAGCAGTACACTTGGCTTCTTCCTACTATTATTGTTCGCGACAAAATTACAATCTTTATCTATAAATTCCAAAATTGACTTCAATTGAGGTTCCCATATTTCTGGCGCAATGTTATATTCAAAGCCTTTTCGAACCCTGTTATAATAGGACTGCTCTAAATGGGAATGATCTGCTATAATGAAGGCCTCAAAGAAAGGAGGCCATTCAAATGGCTACTTACAGGAAACGAACAGCCC
>Ga0222667_1000253_pt1 | contig 28478 bp, 36 predicted proteins | sample AntAcemetagen657_FD_179854 | JGI IMG/M metagenome (GOLD analysis project Ga0222667, IMG submission 179854) | Saline water microbial communities from Ace Lake, Antarctica - #657 | ecosystem: Environmental > Aquatic > Non-marine Saline and Alkaline > Saline | place: Antarctica: Ace Lake... | reverse complement strand
CATTTCATATTTTATATCCTCCACATTTAATATTTTTATATATTCTACTAAAAGGATTCTGACTTCTTTTATTATTAATAATAATTTTAAAAATAACTTTAATTAATGTTTTGTAAAAACTTTACCTTGAATAATTTTATTAGCCGGTTTTCCATGAATCATTCTCTGCCTAGCAAAGAGTTCTCTACATTGAGGACATTTTAAATCTCCTTTTGTAAAATCTTTAATGATTTTATCCTGATAGCATTTAATCAGGTGTCCTGAGCCAGCTTTGAGATATTTATAAAGCAATGTTTGACAATTAGCACAATAAATTTTAATCACATGCCCTTTAGTATTCTTCATTATTCCAAATTCCTTCCAAATCTTTTATTTATTTAAAACAGGATCTGAATTTAATTTGGCATATAGATTTTTTTGAAAATCAAAAAATGTTGAACGGATTTTTTCAACTCCTCCGAGTATTTTTTCTGCATCTGCGATGGCATGATATTTTAAATTAAGTAATTTAGGTAATTTCTCTTCGTCAAGTTCTTCTATTCCTCTTTCGATATATTTAGCAAGAACAAATTCTAAAAACTCTTTTTGTTTTTCATCTAATCCATCTAAAATAATTTGTTTTGTTTTATTTACTCTTTCTTTTCTTGTAATTGGTTCTATGGCAAAAGAAACATATGATAAAACATCAAACAAGTCACTTTCTTCAACATTAATCATTCTTCGCAATACTTCTAATTTATCCTTATCATAACCAAGCTCAGCAATTTGTTCTAAAAATGCTTTTCTTGTTATTGGATTTGACCAAATTCTTCGTAACTCATCTTCGTTTTTAAAAAAATCAGGTAAAGCACCGAATATATTATGCAAAAATTCTTCCGCTGAGATAGGTTTACCATCTGCACTCCAAAATGACGTAGAAATCATATGTTGAATTTCTCTTTCTTTACCATCGCGTAATTTTATTTTTAATTTTTGTCTTTTTTCTGGTGGACCTGGATCATACACAGGGTCTTTATGACCTATAATCGGCTTTGGTTCTTTCTCAATTGTTTCATCTATTGGCTCACCATCCCATTCAGGATCAGAAAAATGTTTATATGCATCTACGAAATCAAGAATCGTGAAATATTCTTTCCCGTCAAAAAGACGTGTCCCACGTCCAATTATTTGTTTAAATTCAATTATAGAATTTATTGAGCGCATAAAAACTATATTGCGTATATTACGCGCATCTACTCCCGTTGAAAGTTTTTGTGAAGTTGTTAAAATTGTCGGAATTGTTTTTTCATTATCCTGGAATTCACGTAAAAATTGTTCTCCACGCTCACCTTCATTCGCTGTTACTCGCACACAGTAATTCGGCTCAGAACTTTTTTTAAATTGATTAATTAAATCCCTAACTGCAAGTGCATGATTTTGTGTTGCGCAAAAAATAATTGTTTTATCATCTTTGTTTATTTCATTTAATATTATTTGTACACGTTTCGCTTCTCGTTCTTTAATTTCAATAATTCTATTAAAATCATCTTCTTCATAAATCTTTCCTTCTTCTACTTCGCCTTCAATAATTTGGTCATCAGACACATAAGTATATTCATCAAGAGTAGTTTTAATCTTTTTTACTTTAAATGGTGTTAAAAAACCATCGTTAATGCCTTGTTTAAGTGAATAAATATAAACTGGTTCACCAAAGTATTCATAAGTATCAATATTATCTTTTCTTTTCGGCGTCGCTGTTAAACCAAGTTGAACAGCTGGAGAAAAATATTCTAAAATTCCACGCCAATTTGATTCATCATTTGCCCCGCCACGATGACATTCATCAATAATAATTAAATCAAAAAAATCTGATGGATAATCACCATAATATGGTGTTCCATTCGGACCACTCATAAATGTCTGAAATATAGTAAAAAAGACACTTCCATTAGTTGGCACGTTGCCTCTTCTTCTTATGTCCAAAGGCTTAATACGAATTAGAGCATCTTCAGAAAAACCAGAAAAATTATTAAATGCTTGATCTGCTAAAATATTTCTATCAGTAAGGAATAAAATTCTTGGTTGTCTTTTTCCATCACGATTTAAATTCCATCTTGTTTTAAAAAGTTTCCAAGCAACTTGAAAGGCAATAAATGTTTTTCCTGTTCCAGTAGCAAGTGTAAGTAATATTCTTTGTTTTTTTTCAGCAATAGCATCAAGTGTTTTTTCTATAGCAATTTCTTGATAGTATCGTGGTTTTTTGCTTCCTGAATCTCCAAATGTAATTAAAGAAAATTTTTCTTGCCATTCATTATAATCTGAATAGATTTTATCCCATAATTCTTCAGGACTAGGAAACTTATCAATATATTCTTCTTTCCCAGTTTTCATTGAAATCTGATAAATCTTTTTACCATTAGTTGAATAAGTATATTCAATCTGTAATTTCTCAGCATATGTTTTTGCTTGTGTTACGCCTTCAGTTGCTTCTAATTCATCTTTTTTAGCTTCAACAACAGCAATTTTTTTATTTTTATAAACTAAAATATAATCTGCAATCTCTGGTTTTGCTCGTTCTCCTCCAGATAAAATTCGTCCATCTGTAATTTTGCAGACATCACGCTCACGCAAAATTTTAGAATCCTCAACTTCGCCCCAACCACTCGCTTTGAGTTTTGGATCAATATATTCTGCCCTTGTTTCTGATTCGTTCATAAGTTTAGTTTATTATAATTCACCGTTAAATGCACGCTTTAAAACTGATTTCTTTAATTCCTTTAAGTCTAATAACTTTTCCTTATATATTTCCTCTAATTTTTTAGTTTGTGCTGAAAGTTTATCTAATTTTTTGACAATAGATTTTTGTTCAGAGATAGATCTTGGAATAAATATTTTATGTTTTTCAATCTTTTCGATTGTTAAGGCATTATAAGCTGATCCTTTAGACAGTTTTTTAATTTGCTCGACAAAAAAAACCAAGACATATTTTAAAAAATATGGATTCACTGATTTAAAATATTTAAACCATAAAATATTACCGTCTTTAAAATAGAATTCATCTTTATTGCAAACAACATAAATTTCACCAATTGTTCCAACGGCTGTCATTAATATATCTCCAATTATCGGAATGCCGAATGTCTTTTTGATTTCGTCATAGCGTTCCTTTGAAATAAACAATTTCAGGCTAATTTCCTTACTATTAGCTAACTCTTTAATTTCTTTTATTCTGTAAAATGGAATGCCATTTTTTGCGTATTCTTTTTTATAAATTCTTTTACTGGAAGTAATTTTGCCCAACTCCTTAAGAGTTTTTTCTTCCCAATCCTTTTTCGGATTCGTAAAAATACTCTGTAAATATGATTCAAAAAGCTCTTTGGCATTTTGGAGATTTTTTTCAGCATTCTCTTTCGTCTTCGCCGTCTTTTTAAAAACTTCATCAAGGATTTTAACAATACGACGTTGTTCTGAGAGTAACGGAAGAGGAATTTCAACTTTTTTAACATCAGAATTCTTTATTCCCCCCATGATCCCATCACCAGCATAAAGATTTTTTAATTTTTGAAATTCATCCGAAATAATAAAATGAAATAAATATCTACTGTCTAGTAACTTATTTGGTCTTAAAAAGCAAAAACCCGTAGAAAAAATTGAACCATTTAGATCATCGCTAATTAATAATACTTTATTTGTAAATTTCATTTTAGCAAAACCCACATCACCCGTCTTAGGATAACTATTTGCCCGACTAGGTCTTTTTTTACATGCCACTTCTTCAGGAAAGTAAAAACTATTATTGCTTATTGCACCTGTGGAAAAATAATTTTTTATTCCCATATACTCAGGAGGAGTATCTTTTACAATTTCACAAACCTCATCGAGTTTTTTTATCTGCCAATTAGTTTTCATATTTTCTGTTAGTTCAGATTAAAATAAATTTGATTCAGATATATTTTTTTTATTTTCTTGCCAATCATACTTTAATTCATTGTTTAATAATCTATTTTTCTCACCAATAAATAAATTTTGTAAGACTTTTTCTAAATTATTCTTCAAATTTTGATCCTGTTCAAATATGGTGCGAGAATTTTCTATTTTTTTAGTTAGATTATTATAAAATTTTTCTAATCTTTTAAAAAATAAATCAATTTCTTCAAAAGGTGGCAAATTTGGAATATTTTTAACCGTCTTATCGTGATGAGCAATTCTTTTATTTCTTAATTTTTTAATCTTTCTTATAATTCTTTTATTGTCACTTTGGTTAATAAAATCAACATAAGACCTTGCGTCAATATTTTTCAAAGTAAGAGCCCTATCGTCATCGTCAAAACCATGCAATATTTTTATGACAAAAGATGTAAATGCGTTATGTTCGACTAAGATAAAAAATCCTCCATATTGTTTTTGTGTCCATAAATATTTTTCCGCCAAAACTTTCCCAACAACGCTTTCGGCTCGACTTAAATAAAGTGATTTAAATAAAGTATATGCTAACTTCGCATCAATTATACCAAGACGAAAATGCTTTATTGCTTCTTGTTTATAATTATTACTTTTATTTTCATTTTTTTTCATATAAATTCAAATAATTTTCAATATTTATTACCTTTACGTCTTATTTCTCTTGAATTTTTTTATTTGCCAATTAATTTCTTATTTATTAATCTTGGTCATAAATTATTCAAGATCTATATAATTTTTCAACAAATTCAAAAAAATAAAAAATATTTTCTTCTATTTGATTAGCAAGCTTCATCTTTTTCTTAATAATTTTATTTATCTCATTAATATTCATTTCAGATTTTATAAAATTATGTGTTAATTCGTTTCTATCGTTCTTAAGTTTGTCAGATTTTTCTATTATCTCTTCCATATAGGGATCTTTAAACTTCTTTAGTATACCTATAGCTTTTCCTAGGGTTAAATCATCGACTATTTTTTCGTCAAAATTATTTGGTTTATAAGGATGTTTAATTAATAAATATTTAATTGAAAATTCTATTAATTGACACCTTAAAAGAAAAACAGGTAATAAATATTTTTCTTCCTTATATAAATCGTTTATTAAATTTCTAAGATATACTAACTTTTCAGAATAATCATGAAAACCGCTATAGGGTATAAGATTTATTTTATTGTTACTCATAATATTTTATATTAAATTTTTAATCCCTTTCAAAATCTCCCCGCTCTCTTTATCTATTTTTCTAATCTCATCTAAAATCTCTTTTGTTTTACGCAATGATATTTCCTTATCTTTATTTGGATTTTTTACTGATAAATCAAAAGTTTTTTGGTTAATATCTTTCACATTAATACTCCAAGAATTATCACTATTCGCTTTAGTTTTTTGTAATTCTATAAATTCTGCCAAATCAGCTTCATTTAAAGGATTGGTTTTACCAAGATTTCTATCAAGATTCAATTGATAAAACCAAATCTTCTTCGTTGGTGTACCTTTTTTAAAAAACAGAACTACCGTTTTTACACCCGCACCTTGAAATGCTCCACCCGGTAAATCAAGTACTGTATAAAGATTACAACTTTCAAGCAAAAGTTTACGAAGTGAAATTGAAGCATTATCAGTATTAGAAAGAAAAGTATTCTTAATAACAACGCCTGCTTTACCACCTGCTTTAAGTATTTTTATAAAATGCTGAAGAAAAAGAAAAGCAGTTTCTCCAGTTTTAATTGGAAAGTTTTGTTGAACTTCTTTGCGTTCCTTCCCGCCGAAAGGCGGATTAGCTAAAATAATATCGTAACGATCTTTCTCTTGAAAATCAGCTATATTTTCAGCAAGCGTATTAGTACGAATAATATTTGGCGCTTCAATACCATGCAAAATCATATTCATAATTCCAATAATATAGGCAAGCGGTTTCTTCTCTTTGCCATAAAAGGTCTTTTTTTGAAGAATTTCTACATCTTTAGTAGAAAGATTTTTACTTTTTTTAAGATATTCAAAAGCTTCTACTAAGAACCCGGCTGAACCAACAGCGCCATCATAAACTTTATTGCCAATTTTCGGTGCTACAACTTTAACAATTGTTTTAATAAGTGGACGCGGAGTATAGTATTCTCCACCATTCCGACCAGCATTACCCATATTCTTAATTTTGCCTTCATAAAGCTGCGATAATTCATGTTTTTCCTTTTGCGAACGGAAATGCATATCATCAATAATATTAAAAATTTCACGAAGAGTATAACCGCTTTGTATTTTGTTTTTAATCTCACCAAATATCTCACCAATCTTATACTCAATCGTATCTGGACTTTCAGCCTTACTCTTAAATTTTTTAAGGTATGGAAAAAGTTTACGATCAACGAAATCCTTTAAATCATCACCTGAAAGCGCAATATTATAATCCAATTTACCATCAGAATTTTTTGGAGCCGCCCATATTTCCCATCTATATTCTGGATTAATGATATATTTATAATCTCTACCAGCAAGTTTAGCTTCAATTTCTTTATCTTTCTCTAGATCATCAAGATATTTCAAAAAAAGAATCCATGAAGTTTGTTCAACATAGTCAAGTTCACTGGATACACCAGCATCTTTACGAAGAATATCATCTATATTTTTAAAAGATTGTTCAAACATATTATTGTCCTCATTATACCCTCTTTAAATTTATCTATAAACACCTATCTATAAACCCCTCCTCTTTAACCGATACGGATGATTAAAACAATTAATTCTTTATTCTTAATTTCATAAATAATACGGTATGACCAAGCGCGATAAGAATAGTAATCTTTTAATTCTCCTTTTAATTTTTTACCAAGATAAGGATTATTAGAAAGAATTTCTAAAACAGATAAAATTCGTTCGTAATGTTTTCTTTCAATCTTATTTAACTTTTTTTCTATCCTTTTTGGCAGAACGATTTGATACTTCATATTGTTTTTTACCTTTATCTGCTAAAACATATCCTTCTTTTTTAAGGATTTCTTCTAAAGTGATATATTCACCTTTCTTATAATCTTCTTTTGCTTGTTTGATATCTTTTTTTAAATTAGGAAACATTTTTTGCACTTCTAAGGTTTCCTGCCAAGATTCAAATTCTTCAGCAGACATTATTACCGCTTTTGGTCTTCCTTTGTCGGTAATTGTGTAATAAGCGCCCATTTTTTGGATTTCATCCACTATTTTGAAAATTTTTCCTCTTGCCTCTGAAATAGGCAATGTTGTTTTTGTGTTCATGATTTTATCCACAATTTGGTTATTTTAATAGCTTGACAGGTGTTGACATTATTTGCTATATTAGAATTGGTGCTTGGAGGGTCCGCCCTGTCACGGCTATCCAAGCTGTAACCAAGTACTGCTAAAGAACACCGCTTCGCGCGGCGTTTTTTAGTTTAATCATTTTCCGGTTTGCCGCTATGTAAAATCCGACGACTGTTTATTGAATCAATTTTCCAATATGGTATAATGCTCCAAAAGAATTTCCGACCGCTATTAATCTGTTTTACGATAACTTTTACTCGCACATTATCCAAAACCGCAATAAATTCGAAATACGAAACCGGTTTAAGTATTGTATCGGTACGGCTATGTATACGGATTCGTTCAAAACACTTCGTCGTCCAAATCCCTTGCACGGTTCGAGATAAAGAAAGTACCTGTGGAGCAAGATTTATTAATTTTAATCGTGCGTATTGCTCAAATCGCGAACGCGCTACTTTGTCTGATTTAAATTTCAGATGCTTAAAGCCTGCTGTATTAAAAATAATTTTCTCCTCAAAGTACGGACAGTGAACTTCGCTGATAGTAGTATAAAACGCCTTAGCATCAAAAACCACCTTTTTAAAATCTTGTTCGTCTTTGAAATTAAATTTTCCCATGCTATAAATTTATTTTTTAAATTCTTTTTTAGACATATTAATTATATGTACATTATAGCGTACATCGTAAATTATATCAATTTTCTTTCCTTAAAACTGAAAACTTTGCCTTTGGCTACAATAATATGATCTAAAACTTCAATTCCCATTATTTGTCCTGCTTCAACAAGGCGCTTTGTAACTTGAATATCATCTTCAGAAGGTTCTGGATCACTAGATAAATGATTATGAACTAATATTATAGATGCGGCATTACATTTAAATGCTCTAGCAAAGATTTCTCTTGGATGAACTAAATTAGCATTAAGAGTACCAACAAACATTGGTTTTTTATCAATCATTTCATTTCTTGCATTAAGATAAATAACTTGAAAATGTTCTCTTTTTTTATCACGCATATATACTGATTGAGCAACAACATCTTTAACGGATTTAATTACTGGCAAAGTATCATCATCCTTATACTTAAAACTTCTTTTTGTTAATTCTGTTGCTGCTAGAATAATACATACTTTTGCTTGACTAATTCCCTTTATTTTAATTAATTCATCATAAGTTGCAGAAATAAATTTTTTACGAGGATATTTTGATAAAATTGATTTAGATAATTCAATTACATTCTTTCCCTGATATCCAGTTCCTAAAAGAATAGCCAAAAGTTCAGAATCTTTTAGATTCTGTGGGCCTTTGGCTTTCATTTTCTCCCTTGGGCGGTCTATTGATGGGATGTCTTTAATTTTAAGTTTTTTATTCATTTTAAATTATCAGCTATTGACAAGGCATCTAGATTTGATATAATTTGTTATAGAAAATGGTTTTTATTAAAATCGTTTTCAAAAAAGAGCTTGTTAGGCGTTGACCGTAGGGTCCATGGCCTGCAGGTTCTTTTTTGCTTTAGAAGTAAAAATCATTATATTAAACTTTGCCAAATCGATACCTATTGATAAATCATTAATGCTTAGTTTACTTTTCAAATAATCCAATAAATCAATCTTCGCTTTAGATGGATTTTTTATTAAATTATTCTTAAGTTTAAATTCATAATTCACAGCACCCATTAATAAATCAGCAATCTGTATTAAATTTGATCCTTTTGAATGAATTCTGATAACGCTATGAATAGATAGTGCTTTATTGTGATCATTAACATAATTTCTTACTTTTGCTTCGAATTCATCTTTTTCAGGTGCAGGATAATGATCCGCAACGACACTAACTATTTCGTCTTTCTTTATATACCTATTTAAAAGAAGCACAGTAAAACTTTTATAGGCCTTGAAAAAATCATTATTAAAATACTTTTTAAAATTCATTTCATCTTTTTGTAATACAATACAATAAAAATTTGTATTATAAGTTGAAAAAAAATTATCAATGATAATTTTCATTATATCAAGATTACGCTTATTAACTTTATTCCATTTTATTTCATCATAAAAATGATTTTTATCTCTAATTTTTTTTATAAAATTATTTAATTTATGGGGACGCAAACTTTTTACCATGCCCAAAATAAAAAATCTATCAATTGGATTATTCAATCTTCCTGTTTCATCAAAAAAACAAACTGGTGTCTTAATGTTTCTATCTTGAAAAAGTTTATTTAATAGATTCATATATCACTAATTTTTAATTTTTTACTCATTTAACTCTCCCTATATAATAAATTATCCCATATCCACCCCAATAGGACAATGATCTGATCCTTTATCCTTAGCAAAGATAAAGGATTTTCTTAATTTATTAGTTAATTTCTTTGAAGTGAAGATATAATCTATACGCCAGCCGACATTTCTTTGTCTGGCATCAAAAGAATATGGCCACCAAGTATAATTACCTGTTTTTTGATTAAATTTTCTAAAAGTATCAGTAAATCCTAAAGATATAAGAGAATCTATCTGTTTTCTTTCTTCAGGAGTAAACATGATATTATTCTTGTTATTACCTGGTCTAGCTAAATCAATTTCTTGATGAGCTATATTAAAATCTCCAGTTAGAATAATCTTTTTATCTTTATTTTTTTTTAAATATTTTAAGAGGTATTGATAGGATTCCAACTTATAACCCAAATTCTCTTTTCCTCTCCCTCCATGGGGCAAGTATAAGTTAATTAAAATAAAATCAGAGTAAGTTAATTTTAAAATACGACCTTCTTGATCAAATCTTTTAAAATTAAGTTTGTAATCTACTTTAATTGGTTTTTGCTTAGTTAAAACAGCTACTCCAGAATATCCTTTTTTATCTGCTTGATTAGAATAAAAATGATAATTTTTAAAATTAATTAAATCATCAGGAATTTGTTCTTTTTGAGCTTTTATCTCCTGTAAGCAAACAATATCTGCTTTTGTTTTTTTAAACCAATCTAAAAATCCTTTTCTATGAACTGATCTTATTCCATTAACATTCCAAGATATAATTTTCATAGATTTAATAATTCAAATGAAATATGTTTAACATAATCATACCCTGAAGGTTGTTTTTTATCAATTAAAAAACCGCCTTTTTTTAAGACGGCTTTTCGTTTTTGCCTTGGAGATTCATTAGGCATTGGTTTGGGCCCAGTTAAAATATAGGGTTTCCAGTTCAGACCTCATTTGAGCAATTTTTTGAAGACGTTCGTAATCAGGACGAACCTTAATGTGTGCGCTGTTATCTGCTGCGATGGATTCTTCTTTAATTTTCTCTTCTAGTTCAATAATTTCTATAGGACGAGCCATAACCGATCCTCCTTTTTTAAGTACTACTTTTTCTGCGATGACTTCTCTCGTTTCCGTTTATCATAGAGAGCATCTAGTTCAGCTCTCATTTGAATAATTTCTTTGAAGATCTTATTATTAATCTTATGATTCTTGAAAGCGCTTACCCTTCCTTCGTTCAGCTTCCTATCAATTCTATTCTCCAATTCTGTAATCTCTTTTGGAAAACCAGCTCTTTTGCTCATAATATATCCCTCCTCATTATTTAAGAACTAAATACAGAATGGCATAAAAATACTATCCTGTCAAATAATCACTTAAAACTATCTGCATTTATTTCAACCCACTCCTTTTCAACGTCATTGTACTTATAAGCTACTAATCTTGTTGTTTTTTCATCTTCACTATAAACATATTCAATATTTGATTGAGCACCAATTCTTTGTGAATAAATATCTTTTTTATCCAAAACTACTGGCTTAGTAACAAATTCTAATTTTACTCTTCCCAAAGGACTTTTAAAGATAATAAACTCAATATCAATTCCACCTCTTTCATCAAGATGTTCTTCTCCTTCTTTCTCAACCTCAAACTTATCCTTAATGTCATCTATTAAATTTTTCCATTTTTCTAAAAGCATATTGTTTCCTATTTTAATAATTGTGTTATAAAGGCAATCATTTGATCTTTTTCTTTTGGCCTGCTTTCGGCTATTAAAAGAGTTAAAGCAGCCAATGTGTTATTACTAATCTTTTTTTCTTTTTTTGTATTGTATAAATAATTACTCTTGTTTAAAAAGTAAATAAACAAAAATGCAGCAATTCTTTTATTACCATCAGAAAATGGATGGTCTTTAATTGCTAAATAAAGAAAATTAGCTGTTTTCTCTCCAATGCTTGAGTATAGTTGTTTCTTATTAAATGTTTGATAAATATTTTTAACAGCGCTTTCAAATTTATGACCAACTTCATTTCCAAAAAGACTTCCATATTCTTTCTTATCAGATGATTCTTTCCTTATTTCAGATATAATATCCAAACAGTCTTCATATTTTAAAACAAATTTAGATTTTTTACCTTTAAATATCTTTAATTTGTTTTTATCATATTCCTCTAATAAGGATAAAGCTTTTGAATAACTGTTTAATAAATACAAGATTTCTTTTTCTTGTTTTTTATTCATAATATATTAATAGTAACCTTTTAATTATTCATGGTCAATAAAAATACAAAAACACTTGACAGAATAAACACAGTATGATAGTATATATACATTCATACATACATTATATCCATTGCTTGGAGAAGGCGTCTCCCTCCTCATATCGTCTCTTCCGAGTAATATCGCCCAATAAAAAAATACTTATTGGGGAATCATATAGTTTTGGACCTTGCAAAAACATCGCAAGGTCCTTTCTCTTTTTATATAAATATTATATAATAATAAAGATGAAAGATGATTTAGAACAAATCGAAGAAGAAACCAAAAGGAAAGCTAAAGAAAGAGAAAAAAAGAAAAAGCCAAAAATGAAAGTTTCTGGTAAAAGTGTTTTTGGATTACAGAGAGTAATGAAAAGAAAAAAAACTTGACCTGTTTATCGTTTTGTGATAGTCTAATATAAATATATGAAGTTTATTGTTCAAATTCTAGTTAATGCTGTAGCTATATTCTTGGCTGATTATTTAGTGCCAGGAATTATTTTTGAAGGTGATATACTAACATTATTCATAGCTGGACTGCTACTAGGGCTAATCAACTTCTTTATTAAACCGATTGTTAAGCTAATCTCAACTCCGTTGATTGTAATAACGCTAGGACTCTTTATTGTAGCAATAAACATTGCCCTTCTATGGCTTTTGGAATATTTTGTCCCAGAACTAACTATTATTGGCTTCTGGTCATATTTCTGGGGTGTCATAATTATCAGTTTTGTTAATATAATTTTTAATACTGGAAGAGAGAAAAAAGATTAATAATATACAGATGCAACAAATTCTAACGATTTTTCAAATTGTAATTTCGATATCTTTAATTGTAACTGTCCTATTCCAACAAAGAGGAGCTGGAGGTGGCGGTCTTTTTGGTGGAGGTGGAGATACTAGCTATTATACTAAAAGAGGATTTGATAAAATACTTTTCAATTCCACCATTGTATTAGCCGTCTTATTCTTAATTACTAGTTTTTTAAATCTGCTTATCTAAACAATTTAAACCTTTATTTGCGATATCCCCTATAAGGGATAACGTTTTTGACTTATTCGTACAAAAATAGACAAATTAATATCAGATTTTAAACAAATTAACTTAAAAGATTTCTTTAGGAAAGTTTTTGCTATTCCAGGAAGTAAATGGCCTGAATGGAAACAATGGAAACAATTACTCAAGGTATTGCCTTCTCGTGAACGTTGGCTTATGCGTATCCTATCCTTTGTTATCTTAATTTCAGTCATAACTTTAATATTTGGTGTTTATGTCAATAAAACAGATTCAGTACCTGAATTAGGAGGAGAATACAGCGAAGGAGTCTTAGGACAACCTCGTTTCATTAACCCTGTATTAGCTCAAACCAATGATGCAGACAGAGATTTAGTTCAATTCATATATTCAAGTCTATTTAAATATGATGGTCAAGGAAATTTAATTCCTGACTTAGTTGAAGAATGCAGTATTGGAGAAGACAATGTAACATATAATATTACTCTTAAAAAAGATGTTCTTTGGCATGATAATGAATTATTAACAGTTAATGACGTAATTTTCACAATTAAAACAATTCAAGATCCAGAATACAAAAGTCCCCTAAGAAGTATTTGGCAAGGAATTCAAATAGAAAAAATTGATGAATTTACAATTCAATTTAAATTGAATAATGTTTATGTAAATTTTTTACATAATTTAACAATTAGTATTATGCCTAGACATCTTTGGGCAGGAATCTCAGCATCAAATTTCCCTCTTGCTCAATACAATCTTAAACCAATTGGTTCTGGTCCATACAAGTTTAAAGAATTCAATAAAAACGAAGATGGAAATATTGAATCAATGAAATTTGTATACAATGAAAACTATTATTTAACCGAAGGACCTTTTATTAAAAAACTTAATATATTCTTTTATAGAAATCAGGATAGCTTAATTAAAGCTTATCAAAAAAGACAAATAGATGGATTAAGTTTTCTTTCACCTCAAAATGAATTAGAGGTAAGAAATAGTATTAATATTCATAACATTAACTTACCTATCTATTATTCAGTCTTTTTTAATCAAACTAAAAGCAAGCCATTGGCTGATAGAAATGTTAGATTAGCTCTTTCCTATGCGACTAATAAAGAAGAAATTATTGAAAAAGTATTAAATGGAAAAGGAGAACAAGTTAATTCCCCTCTTTTATCCAATTGGCCTAACTATACATCAGAAATAGATATATATGACTTTGCATTAGAACATGCTCAAAACATTTTAGAAGAGAATGGATGGAAAGACACTGACGAAGACGGAATAAGACAAAAAACGATTAACGATGAAGACACTAAATTAGAAATTAATTTAGTAGCAAGTGATTGGCCAGAATTTGAACAAACAGCAGAAATACTTAAAGAACAATGGGGAAAGATTGGCGCTCAAGTTAATCTAGAGATAATTGAGTCAATTGATATTCAACAAGAATATTTAAGGCCTCGTAATTATCAAGCCTTACTTTTTGGTGAAGTCCTTGGCGCTGATCCAGATCCTTTTGCATTCTGGCATTCAACCCAAAAAAAAGACCCTGGATTAAACGTAGCTTTTTATGAGAATAAGGAAGTTGATAAATTATTAGAAGATGCCAGACAAACTATAGAACAAGAAAAAAGAACTGAAAAATATGCTGAATTTCAAAAAATATTAATCGAAGATGTTCCTGCTGTATTTCTATACAGCCCAACTTATCTCTATCCTGTTAATAAAAAGATTAAAGGGATTGAGATAGAAAAACTTGCTCAACCTTCTTTCCGGTTTTCTCAAATAGAAAACTGGTATATCAATACTAAAAGAGTTTGGAAATAAATGGATATTGAACAAATGATTCCAAGTATTCGTTATCTGGCTGAAATGACAGACGTTCTTTTTGATCAAGAGTGGGCTAAATCATCCCCTGATTTAAAGCTGTACTATATGTATCGTGACTTAGCAATGAATGATAAGGATCATAAAGTAATTAAAAAAAACAATTTAAGATATGATATAACAATAATGCCCTTTATTATGCTTGGACAAGAGTATAATAAAACAGCAGGACATGATCATCCTTTAGTTGAAAATACAAATATAACTTATCCTGAAATATATCAAGTTTTATCAGGTGAAGTTATATTCTTAATACAAGATTCTAAAGGAGATAATATTAAAAATGTATATGCAATTAAGACGAAAAAAGATGACAAAATAATAATTCCACCTAATTATGAGCATTTAATGATTAATGCTTCAGGTGAAGAAATGAAAACAGCTAATTGGGTTTGCCGTGATTTTGGTCCAAATCTTTATAAACCATTTCGTCAAAAACATGGATTTAGCTATTTTGCCTTAGAAGGATCAAAAAATGAAATTAAATGGCAAAAAAATCCAAATTATCAAAGTGTACCAGAACTAAAATTTATAGAACCTAATCTTTGGCTAGATAAATTTAAAATAGACAAAGACGAAGAAATGTATTTTTTAATTAAGGATTTAGAAAAACTGGACTTTCTTAAAAATCCACAAAAATACGATTGGTAAAATAGGAGGAATAATAAAATATGATAAAAAAAACAGAATCTGCTACTAGCAGAAAAACAAAAGAATTAAAAATCATCCCATTAGGCGGACTTAATGAAGTTGGCCGTAATATGATGCTTTTTGAATATGACAATGATATTATTATCGTTGATATGGGACTGCAGTTTCCTGAAGAGGATATGCCCGGAATAGATTACATTATTCCAAATACTGCTTACTTAAAAGATAAAAAAGAAAATATCCGTGGTGTTATTATAACCCACGGTCACTATGACCATATTGGGGCAATTCCCCATTCAATGGCCAGATTAGGAAATCCTACAATTTATACTGCTGCTTTAACTCGCGGTATGATATTAAAAAGACAAGAAGATTTTCCTCACGCACCAAAATTAAACATAAATACAATTGACAGAAATGATAAAATCAAATTAGGATGTTTTGATATTGAATTCTTTCATGTTAATCACAATATTCCTGACAGTTTAGGAGTAGTTATTAAATCCCCTGTTGGAACCATTGTGCATACAGGAGATTTCAAATTTGATCATAGTCCGATCAATGAAGATCCAGCTGATATAGCAAAAATTACTCAAATAGGTTCACAGGGAGTTCAATTGCTAATGTCTGACAGCACTGATTCAGAAACACCAGGACATTCTCTTTCAGAAAAAGAGATTCGAGATAATCTTTCAGAGATTATTAAAAATTGTAAAGGACGTCTTATCGCCGCTACTTTCGCATCTCTATTAACAAGAGTTCAATCACTTGTTCATTTAGCAGAACTAAATGACCGTAAAGTAGTAATTGAAGGATACAGTATGAAAAGTAATGTTTCAGTTGCTAGAGAGCTGGGATATCTTAAGGCGAAAGAAAGCACTTTTATTTCAGCAAAAGAAGCAAACAAACTTCCAGATGATAAGGTTATGATTATATGCACCGGAGCACAAGGTGAAGGGAATGCTGTTTTAATGAGATTAGCAAATGGCGGACATAAAACACTAGAAGTTCATGAGGGTGATACAATTATGTTTTCATCTTCAGTAGTTCCAGGGAATGAAAGAAGCGTTCAAAATTTAAGAGATGCCCTATGTCGTAAAGGCGCTAAAATAATTCACTATGCTATGATGGATGTACACGCTGGAGGACATGCTCCTATTGAAGATTTAAAGATGATGTTAAATTTAATAAAACCAAAATTCTTTATACCTATTGAAGGTAACTATTACATGAGAGAATTACATGGAGAAATTGCTGAAAGTGTTGGCATGTCTAAAGATAATATTTTACTTGGAGAAAATGGAGATGTTTTCTTACTTGATAAAGAATCTCTTAAGTTAAGCAATGAAAAAGTTCCTGCTAGCTATGTCATGGTTGACGGATTAGGCGTTGGAGATGTTGGTCAAGTAGTTCTACGAGATAGACAAGCAATGGCTAGAGATGGTATGTTTGTAATAATAGCTACAGTTGATAGTAAGACAGGACACGTACGAGGAGAACCAGATATCATTTCACGTGGATTTATTTATCTACGAGAAAATAAAGAATTACTTGATAAAACCAGAGAAAAAGTTAAAACAATTGTTAAAGACGCATCTGCTGATAATCAAAGCATGAACTTAACACATGTAAAAAATAATATTCGTGACAAAGTTGGACAATTCCTTTATACTAAAACGCAGAGACGCCCAATGGTCTTACCAGTGATAATTAGAGTATAGAAGTTCTTAAAAATTTAATATTTGGCGGAGGGAAAGGTCGACTTATTAAGCTTATTCCGCATAATGCGGAGAAAATGAGAAAAACTACTAGAACATGTTTAAAAAAGGTAAAGAATTTCAATCAGATCTTTTCAAAGCCAGTAAAAACAATCCTCAATCTCCAATAATGAGTGGTCCACAATTCGGATCAAAAGATATATTCAATAAAAAGAATAAAATTAGAGAATGGATTAATGAATATAGTAGTTCTGTTATTCTACCAATTATTGCTTTAGCAATATTAGCTGGCGGCATATATCTTTATGCTAGTCAGAACAATGAACAATCAAATCTTTTTCCAGAAGACAATTTAGCAAACATAGGAGGCCAATTGTCTAGTGACCCTGAAGAAGGATTAATAGCTAGTTCGATTGAAGAAGATACAGAAAAAACTATTGAGAACATTATTCCACAAGGGAGAAAAGAAGGTAATTCTATTGTTGAAAAAGCAATCCAAGGAGATGGAGTAACCAATTTAGCTCGTAGAGCTCTTAAGGATTATACAAAAGATAATCCACAAGAAATAACAAATGAGCATAAAATATTTATTGAGGATTATATAAAAGATAAAACTGGCTCAGAACCATTAGAAGTCGGTGAAGAAATCACCTTTTCTGAAGATTTAATTAAAGAAGCAATAAATGCTTCACTTGAATTAACCCCAGAGCAATTAAGCAATTTAGAACAGTATAGCGCATTAGTTGCCTGGTGATGTAAAAAATAGTTCTTTGTGTTATATGTATTAAAAACATAAAAGCCCCCAATGGGGGCTTTTATGTATATGTTTTGTTCGTGAGAACATACTTATCTATTAAAAATAAATAAGTAATAACATTTTTCAAGCTAATAATTGGGCATTGCTCAATTAAAGACAAAAAATAAATGTTATTGCTGCTAATACAACTAGCAAGCAATAGAGTGAGAATCTTTTAGGCACAAGGCCTGTTCCGAGAAGGAGGGATTTCGGAACCTCCGAAAAGTCAAGATTCTCACGCTACTACCAGCTAATATGTTTTTAAAGTTGGCGATGATGAATCGTCTTTTTTGGTTTTTTGTAAATATTACATGAACCAAAGTATTTCTTAGACAATCCATCATCACTAGGATAATAGCATATACGAATATATTTGTCAAGGGTTTTAACTTTTTTATTCAAATAAAAAAACAACCATTTGGCGTTCAGAAAACTAATAAATATATTTTATTCAAAATACTGCTTTTGAAAATTGTTAGCCAAGTTAATAACCTTATCAGTATATTTATGCCAAATCCAACGAGAATAACGACTACCTCCTAAGTATTTAGCATAAGCAGTTCTCTCACCTATCTCAGTTCTTTGATTAGCTCCTCCGTTAGATAATTTAATAGCCGCAGCCGTAAAAGCATCACGGTGATTCCAAGGATTAGGCGGATTATGTCCCGTTAACTCAGCTATTCTATCTCTATATGCCATCCAAGTGGTAGGAATAAACTGAGCTACACCCATTGCTCCTCCACATCCATACCATGGTTCTGCTGATACTGGTTGTGTGTCTGGATTTAATCCTAATTCTTCACAAATTTGTAAAAAAGCATTCTTTTCTTTATTGGCTTGAGTAATTTTACCTAAACTACGATAACATAGATACATATCTTTATAATAAGTACCAGTGCCAACGTTCAAACCTAAACGTGATTCTGATTCTAATACACCCAAAAGAAAGGCTGGTCTAATGCCTGTTTTAGTTGCAGCAAAAATAGCATTTTGAACTGCTTCTTCTAGTGTTAAATTATATTTTTCTAATAAGGAAATTTGTTCCTTTATATATACAATTTGATCTCCTGTACTTTCAATCAATTGCTGATAACGTATATCTTCTCCTTTTGTTTTATCAAGCAAGTCTTCTTTCTGCCATTGTTTATTCTCAACATTTCTTTGCTGTGATAATTGAAAAGATTTTAAACGATTCTGTTCCTCTCTCTCTCCTTCTAATTCGTCTTTTTGATTTTGTAGCTCACCTTTTATCTCATTAACAGCCATTAGAATGCCATGAATCTGTTCTTGAACATTTTCTAATGCATTAAGTTCATCAAAAAAATCAGAGAACTTCTCATTTTTTAAAATAACTTCTAAAAGACTTTCATCATCGCATCGAGCCATTGTCCTAAGATATTCAGATAGAAGATCTTTTTTTTGATTAACATTATCTTTTAAAATATTAATTTCTTGATCTATTCCTTGAATATTTAAAGTGCTCTTTTGAATAATTAAATCAAATTGATTTAATTCTATTCTAATCTTATTAATTTGATCTTCTAAAATATTAATATCATTTTCAAGGGTTTTAGATTTTTGCTGATTCTGATTAATATTATTTTCATATTGATTAATTTCTTGTTGCTTCTGTTCTATTTGATTTTCTAAGTCTTTTTTTAAATCATCAATAACATCTGCATTTACAAAAGAAGGTATTAAAAAAAGGAATATCAAAAAGACAATCCCCTTTTTTTGGACAGCATTTAAAATACCTGACCAAATTTTAAATATATAGCTCATTTTACTCTTGCGAAACTTCTTCAACTTCTTCTTTAGGTTTACCTTTTTCTTCAACTTCTGCTTCTTCTATGCTTTCAGCTGGTGTTTCTTCTAATTCTTCTAATTCTTCCTGTGTTCTAGGTGGTGTTACTGAAGCAACTACATCTTCTGGATCAGCAATTAATTTAATTTTATCTGAAACATTAATATCTTTAACATATATATTATCATCAAATGTTTTTAATACAGAAATATCAACTTCAATTTCATGAATTAAATCTTGAGGCAAAGCTTCTATCTCAACACTGTGAATGCTTTTGATTAAAACGCCTTTATCAGTTTTAACAGCTTCAGATTCGCCAACAAAAATTAATGGCACTTCTACTGTAATAGTTTCATCCATTTTAATTTGTTTAAAGTCTATATGAATAAAACCATCACTAACAACATCTTTGGTTACATCATGAATTAAAACAACCCTTTCTTTTATCGATTCTCCGTCTTCTATCTTCAATTTAATTAAAGTACTTTCTCCTGCTTCTTTATAGACTTTTTCAAAATCATTATAATTAACAGACAAATTTAAATTCTTAACTTTATGACCATATAAAACAGCCGGAATAAAATTTTGTTCCCGGATCTTTTTTACTTTACGACCTAACTCCGACCGCATTTTAATTAATAGTTCTAACATATGCCTATATTAACTGAAAAACCTTTCCAGGTCAAGATTATTCCTCAATTTTAATTACATCAACAGGGCAAATATCAACAGCTTCTTTTACACATTCGTTATTGCTTTCACCTTGATCAGAATTAGTATCTTTAATAATTGCCTTATTATCATCATTCAAATCAAAAACATCCGGACAAACAGCCGAACAACTACCGCAACCAATGCATTCTTCTTGATTTATTTTTATCTTCATAATTTATTGTCACTTCCAAATAATTTAATTTTTTCCTCAACTTTTTTTTGAACAGCTTCTATCACAGAAGACATTATCCTATATGGAGCAACTTCATTTAAATTAGTTTCTAATGTGTTTTTTAATGTATTAACATATGCCATTCTTAATTCAGTATTAACATTAACTTTAACAACTCCTAATTGAATAGCTTTTTTAATATCTTCTTCTGGTGTTCCTGACCCTCCATGAAGAACTAAACCAATGTTTTCACTAGCAGCTTTATCTATCTCTTCTAATCTATCTAAAAATAAATGAGGATTTTTGCTTGATTTAAAAACTCCATGAATATTTCCAATAGAAATAGCCAAACTATCTACACCTGTTTGTTCAATAAATTCTTGAACTTGTTTTGGATCTGTTAAATCTTCTTTTTTTATTTCTACAGTATCTTGGATAGTTGACCCACCTCTTAAATATCCTAATTCTCCTTCAATATTTTTAACTCCTTTTTCTTTAGCAAATTCTACTACTTCACTAGTAACTTTTATATTTTCCTCAAAACTCAAATTTGAACCATCAAAATGAACTGAATCATAACCAGCTTCAATGGCTTCCTGAACTATTTCAAAGGTTCTGCCATGATCCATATGCAAAACCAAGGGCAAGCCAGTTTCCTTCTTGTATGCGTCAAGCAGGGCCCTTATATGCCTCTTTCCTATGAATTCACTCTCTCCTTGAGAAGTGCAAATTAAAACAGGACTTTTTAAATTCTGGGCAGCTAAAACTATAGCTTTAATTTGTTCTAAATTAGAAACATTAAAAGCTCCAATCGCATAATCATTCTCTTTTGCTTTTTTAAAAATATCTAACATATTACAAAGTTACAAATCCTTTATCTAAATTTTCCATCATTAATTTATCTATTACCTCTTCTCCCATATATTCAATAAACACCTTGTTCCACAGTGCTTCTTGTTGATGATAAGAATATCTTAATTCAAAATTCTTTTTCTGAAGTAAAGAAAGGACATTGTCGAATAAGTCAAAACTAACCAAAACTTCTTTTCCTGAATTAGCAGATAGGAAATATTGAGCTAGAACATCTGAACCTTGCCAGAAGTCAAATCCTAAATCAGGAAATTGCTGACTAAACTTATTAATACAAATAGATGCTTTAGTATAGTGCCATGCTTCTGGACTAATATGCGGTTCAGCTAAACGAGGATCATTGCAATCTTTTTTAGCTAAATATGCAGGCGCCATTCGCCAACTCATTTTTTCTTCATTAGGCAAGGGCATCTTGCTCATCTCCACTTTTAATGCTTCAGTCATTTTTTTAACAAAACCATCTTCATGACTATACATTTCAAAAAGACGCGAATGCCAATCAACCTCATAGGAATAATGAAGAGTCATAAAAAAAGAATAAAGAGTTTCATTTGGATGGCTTTTAATAACAGGAATAATGAAAACAACACCCACTTCCTTTAGATGACTCATATGATGTAGTTTTTTCTCTAAAAACTTCTGACCACTTCCTGACCATCTTTCTGGCAAAACCATAATTTTAATTTCTCTTTTTTCAAAATCTTCTTTTTCTAAAGTTTCATATGATTGAAAAAAAACATTATTAAGCCATTCCCCATCCTCAACAAATCTTAAGGCGCAAAAAAGCTCAAAAACATCTTCTTTCTCCAACATGCTATCAATATCATCATACCCTAGGTTTTCCATAATTTTCTTTGGTGGATTCAATTTAAATAATTCCTTGATTTTGTCTTTTTTAAGAAAAAATCCTGATAAATTATCTGTTAATTCTTTTACTGTCTTAATTAAATCCTGATAATTAACAGACGTAGAAGAATCTAATTGATGATAATGTTTTAAAAGATATTCATCGCTTTGTTTTGCCCTATTAATCAATGCTTGGTAAACATCTTCTGCCTTAGAATCTTTACTTAATTCTAACTCTTTTAATCTTTGATTAATTTTTTCATCATTTTCTTGAATGATCTTCTCGATAATTCCTTTTTTCCCAGAAATTTTTTCCATTTTTTCTTCTAAATTCAAAACAACCTCTTCAGAGGTTCTCAATAGACCAGCTAATTTTTTTGTTTCTAAACTCATATTTTTATTCTTTCAACTTTAACTTTTTCCCATTCTCCCCATTCCCCTTTTTTTAATAAACCATTAGTTGCTCCCATTTTTTGTAAAACCGATGTTGCGTTAGCTGTGGCCAATTGAATTGCATGAACAATGTCTTCTTTTTCAATATATCCTGCCAAAAATGCTGAAGAGAATGCATCACCGGCACCAGTTCTATCAACTAAACCAGACTCAGGAATTCCAGCTGAATAATGATATTCACCATCAGAAACAACCACTCCTTCTGGTCCTTTAGTCATTATTACAATTCCCTTAACCCATTCATCTAATACTTTAAAAATTTCATCTTCCTTATTAAAATCTATTTGAGCTAATTTAGCTGCTTCTTCTTGATTAACAATTAAAATATCTACTTTGTCTAATATTGCCCTAGTTTTTTCCAGTCCTTCACTTAATTGGCTTTGACCAACAGGACTAGCCATTATCTTAATATCATTCTTAATTGCAAAATCAAATAATTTATCAAGTACCTTATATGCATTGCCCGATAATGAACCGGCATAAATCCATTTAGTATCAATTTTATCATAGGGAATATCTTCATCGGTCATTTCATGACAAGCACCTAATTTTTTTAAAATACTTCTTCCAACATCTGGCAATGAAATAATTACTGAAAATGCAGTTGGATATTTATCTGTTTCAATTAATAGGTCGGGAGAAACTCCTTGAGCAATCAATTCATTCTTAACTGTTTTTCCAAAAACATCTTTGCCAATTAATCCAAGATAAGCTGTTTTTAATTCTTGACGAGCAAAGGTTACAGCAGCATTAGTTCCGCAACCTCCCATAGCAAAAGAAGTACTATCCATTTTCATCTTTGAGCCCAATGGCATGCAAAGTCCTTTTTTAGTAATAAATTGATCACCTTCAACTACTTGCAAATCTGAACTTGCCATAAAGATATCTTGCGTAGCCGAACCTAATGTAATTACATCGTATTTCATAAAATTTTAAAATTTTAAAATTAATGAGCAATTTAGGTTTTTTTGAAGCGCGTCGGAGCCCTTTAGGGTAAAGCGTTCAAAAAAAGCTAAATGCGAATAAATAATTTAAAAATTATCAACTATTTCCTTTTGATTACTTTTTTGATTGCTTCTTTAATGTCTTTAGCTACCAAACCAAATTCCTTCATTAATTCATCTGGTTCTCCAGATTCACCAAATCTATCTTTAACAGCAACCATTTCTATTGGAACGGGACTATTTTTTCCTAAAACCTCAGCGACAGCTGACCCTAGTCCACCCATCATCTGATGATCTTCTCCGGTAACTATTGCTCCTGTTTGTTCAGCTGCTTCAATAATTTTTTCTTCATCAATCGGCTTAATGCTTGGATTATTAATAACTCTTACATCGATACCTTCTTTTTCTAATTCATCAGCCGCTAATAGGGCCTCATAAACAATTGGACCACAAGCGATTACTGATACATCTTTTCCTTTTCTAAAAACTTGAGCTTCCCCTATTCTAAAAGGAGTTTTTTCAGTAGTAAAAACAGGAGTAGCTTCTCTTGCAAATCTTAGGTAAACAGGACCTTCCATTTCTCCAGCAGCCATAGTTGCCTTCTGTGTCTCAACTGAATCACAAGGTGCCAAAACAGTTACATTAGGCAGACAGCGAGTAATCGCAATATCTTCTAATCCTTGATGAGTAGCGCCATCAGCTCCAACTGAAACACCTGCATGAGCACCAGTAAATTTAACATTCGTTTTGTTATATGCCACAGAAATTCTAATTTGATCCCAGTTACGACCAGGACAAAAGACTGAATAAGTAGAAGCAAAAGGAACTTTGCCTGTTAAAGCTAATCCAGCGGCAATACCCATCATATTTTGTTCAGCAATACCAACTTGAATAAATCTATCAGGAAATTCATCTCTAAACCAATTACAACGAGTTGACCCTGTTAAATCTGCTCCTAGAACAACTATATTAGGATTCTTTTTCCCTAATTCAACCAATCCATGACCATAGCCATCGCGAGTTGGTAATTGTTCTAATTTTTCTTTTTGATATAAGTTTTTAACTAAATTCATAATTTTTTTTTATTATTTAATCATCTTCACTTTTAATTTTTCCACCCAAAGTTCTTAATTGCTTTAGAGCATTCTTTTCTTCTTCACTATTGGGTGTTCTACCATGCCAAGAATATTTCCATTCTATAAAGTCGACTCCTTTACCAGGAATGGTATGCGCAATAATTAAACTCGGTTTTTCAAAAATTGCTTTTGATTTATTACAAGCATCAATAATTTCTTCCATATTATGTCCGTCAACTTCCATTACATGCCATCCGAATGCTTCATATTTTCCTTTTATTGGCTCTAATGGCATAACATCTTCTGTATAACCATCAATTTGAATATTATTGCGATCCATAATTTGAGTTATATTAAAAAGCTTGTTTTTACCTGCGAACATAGCAGCTTCCCACATTTGACCTTCATCATGTTCACCGTCACTTGTTAAAGCCCATACCCAATTATTTTTTTTATCTAATTTATTAAAAGAATAAGCCATTCCACATGCAATTGATAATCCTTGAGCTAAAGAACCTCCTGAAGTTTCAATCCCAGGAACAGTAAAACGACTAGGATGCCCTTGCAAACGAGATCCTAATTTTCTTAATGTCTTTAATTCCTCAACTGGAAAATATCCAGCATGAGCCAAGGCTGCATACCAAACAGGACAAATATGAGCGTTAGAGATTACAACCATATCTCTTTCTTCCCATTTTGGTTTTTTTGGATCATGTTTAACTATCCCGCCGAAATACAAAGCAGTGAGAACATCAACCATACCTAATGATCCAGCTGAATGTCCTGATTTTGCTTCAGTCAGCATTTCAATAAGATCTTCCCTTATATTGTTAGCTTTTTTTTCTAACTCTTTTGTATCCATAAATTTATATTATTTTATTTATTTATCCTTTTAATTTTTTAATTGTTTCTTCAATATTATTGCTTTTAAAAATAGCTGAACCACTAATTAAAATATTAGCACCAGCTTTAATAACATTAGGAGCAGTTTCTAAATTTACCCCACCATCTACTTCTATATTAACATTTTTATATCTCTCTCGCAATTGTCTAATTTTATCCACAGATTCATTTAAAAAATCCTGATTACCAAATCCAGGATTAACTGACATTATTAAAACTAAATCAATGTCTTTATAAAATTCATCAATCACTTCTATCGAAGTTTCTGGATTAATTGCTAATCCAATTTCTAATCCAGCTCTTTTGACTTTCTCAATAATTTCTTTATGTTTATCTGTTGATTCATAATGAATAATAATTCTTTTAACACCAGACTCAATCCAATCATCAATTGCTTCTTCTGGATTATTAATCATTAAATGAACTTCTAAATTTAAATTAGTATTTAAACTTTTTAAATCATTTGGATTGGTCCATGTTAAATTATTAACAAATTTTCCATCCATTACATCTAATTGGACCCAATCAACATATGGTTCAACTAATTTAATTTTCTCTTCTATCTCTTGAAAAAATTTTGGAATAATGGCTGGAATAATTTCAATCATTTTTCTAATTCTTTTATCTTTTCAATTCTTCTAATATGTCTTTCTTCACCAGTAAATTCTGCTTCTAGCCAAAGACGAATAATATTTTTAGCTGTTTCTGTATCTAAAACCTTGCCAGCTAAACAAATAATATTAGCATCATTGTGTTCTCGTGCTTGTAGGGCAGTAAAATCATTCCAAACAACTGAAGCTCTAATCCCCTTAACCTTGTTAGCTGTAATAGACATACCACTTCCAGTAGCGCAAATTAAAATACCTAAACTATTTGTTTCAAATGTCTTATTGGCTACTTTAATTGCAAAATCTGAATAATCATCTTTAAGATCCATTTCTTCATTACCTAAATCTTCATACTCATATCCTAATTCTTCAAGATATTTTTTAAGCTCTTCTTTAAGATAGAAGCCAGCATGATCAGCGCCTAAATAAATCATAATTTTTTGCCAATAAATTCAGCAAATTCAGCTAAGCGACAAGAATATCCCCATTCATTGTCATACCAAGCTAAAACTTTAATTAAATTCTTTTCTTGAACCATTGTTGATTCCATGTCAATAATAGCAGAAAAAGGATTTCTTTTATAATCACTAGAAACTAACAAGGCATCTTCAATTCCTAAAATTCCTTTAAAATTTTCTTCATTTGAAGCTTTTTTAAATGTATAATTTACTTCTTCAATTGTAGTATCTTTTTTAATCTTAGCTACAAAATCAACCAAGGAAACAATCGGAGTTGGAACACGAACAGCCATTCCATGTATTTTGCCTTTTAATTCAGGATACGCTTTAGTTACTGCAATAGCTGCTCCAGTAGTAGTTGGAACCATTGATAATGCAGCTGCTCTTGCACGTCTTAAGTCTTTATGAGGAGAATCTAATAAGTTCTGAGCATTTGTATAACTGTGAATCGTTGTCATTAATCCTTTTTCTATTTCAAATTCTTCATTAATAACTTTAACAATAGGCCCTAAACAATTAGTTGTACAAGAACACATAGAAAGAATATCATCTTTTTTTGAATCAAATTTATCTTGATTAACACCCATAATGAAATGAGGCACTTGTTCACTTTTAGACGGAGCAGAAATAATTATTTTTTTAGCTCCTGCATCAATATGTTTTTTTGCATCTTCATATTTAGTAAAAAATCCAGTACATTCTAAAACAATATCAACTCCCAAATCTTTCCAAGGCAATTTAGATGGATCTTTTTCAGCCAAAATCTTATATTCTTTTTTATCAATAATTATTGTATTATTACTTGATTCAACTGATTTATCGTACATTCCATAAACTGAATCGTATTTTAAAAGATGAGCCAATGTTTTAGTATCAGTTAAATCATTAATCGCTACAACTTCTAAATCAGAATGCTGATCTAAAATCTTACGAAAGGTAGTTCTCCCAATTCTACCAAAACCATTAATTGCAATTTTTATACTCATAATTAAGTCTCCTTATTAATTTTAATCCTTAATTTCTAATAATTTATCAATTTTTACTTTATCAAAACCAATAATAACTTCATCGTCTATTTCAGAGACAGGGACACCACTCTGTCCTGATTTTTTAATTATATGCCTTGCTTTCTCTTGATCTTCGCCTACATCAATATACTTATATTCTATTCCCCTTTCATCTAAATATTCTTTTAAAGAATCGCAATAGACACATGTTTTTGTTCCATATATTTTGATATTATGTTCTGTCATAAATTCATTCTTTATTCATTTTAATTTTACCACTTTTAATATTTTAACACAAAAATTAAAAAAGAAAAATCCTAATATTAAATTAGGATTTAATCTTATGTAATTTATTAATATTTATTTAGATGCCAATTCAAGTGCTTGCTCAATTACTTGTTCAAAGATAACGATAGGTTGATTACCAACTATTTGTTGACCATTGATAAAAAATGTAGGAGTTCCCATTTCTGCTTCTACAACTTGATTAACCCATTCTCCTGCTATATCAGCATATTTTTTAGAATCATAACACTGATTAAAATTCTCTTTATTTGAGATTATTTGAAGAGCAATTGTTTTTACGTCATCAGCAGAACTAATTTTTTCAATGTTTTCAAAAAAATGATCAACCATTTCTAAAAACCTATCTTCTTCATTAGCACAGATAATAGAAATAACCATTTCAGGCGGAGAAACATATCTAGAAATTAATTTAACTTTTCCATCCTTGATATATTTATCAATTAACAAAGGCAAAGTATCTTTATGAAAATTAGTACAATGTCCACAAAAATGACTAGAATATTCTACCATAGTTACCTTTGC
>Ga0222667_1000242_pt1 | contig 28935 bp, 56 predicted proteins | sample AntAcemetagen657_FD_179854 | JGI IMG/M metagenome (GOLD analysis project Ga0222667, IMG submission 179854) | Saline water microbial communities from Ace Lake, Antarctica - #657 | ecosystem: Environmental > Aquatic > Non-marine Saline and Alkaline > Saline | place: Antarctica: Ace Lake... | reverse complement strand
TCCTATGTGGTGAGGGTCGTATGGAAAAACAAGCATTATTGTCATTAATGGCATTTATTTAAGCGTAAATGAGTATTTTCCAGTCATCTACCAATTTTATTCCCTCAATAAACCGATCTGTGATTAAATCTCTAGTTGTCCTTATTTGGAACAATCCTTCATCAGCAAGTATATCAAAAAACTCTTTTCTTGATACTTTTCTCTTCTTTTTCGCATTCAGATATTGAATATATGCGTTGTAAAGTTCGTTCGTTGTGATATAATCATCAACTCCCCTTGAACAAAAAGATTTAAGAAAATGAGGAAGTGGATTACTAGCCATAATATATCTTTTCTTCCTCTCTTCAATTGTTCCTTCATTGCTGAATGAACCAGTTTCAATCAACTTTGATATTAACAAAGCAGACTTTCTAGCTAAATTATCATATTCAACTTCTGGAATAGTGGCAATAATATCTTTTCCTTCTGGAAATTCGTTTGGGAACTCTAATATTAGCCATCTTCTATAAAAACCATCAGAAGTATCTAAACTTGAAGGCAAACTATTACTATTAATAATTATTTTAGCATAATTATAATCATCAAATGGTGTTTTGTTCTTAAACTCGTAACCAATAAGATCTCCACCAGTAAGTTTCTTTAGTAATGATGTTTTACTCATAACTCCAAAATTAGTTTCTCCTAAAGTACAAACTAGCTTTTTATATAATTTAGCGCTCTCAAATCTATTATCTATCAATAAATCCAACTCTGTACTACATATATTGGTTGCACCAATAAAATTTTGAATAACTTTTTGGTATTGGCTTTTACCGTTTCTTCCACCACCAACTAAACAGAACATTCTATGTATTGGATAATCTGCAACACAACTATAAGCTATAATTTCATATAATGTACTGATAAACTTTGATCCAACCCATTCAGTAAACAATCTATCCATTACTGGAGTATTTACACTTTTACCCAATTTCCAAGGTATTGGGTTACAACAGAAATATTTTGGTGTTGCTGGAGAGACTTTTCTAGTTTCTAAATCATAAAACTGGTCTTTGAATTGTAACCAGTGCTTTGGCATATCTTCTGGAGTGTTTGATCTACCCACTTGTTTGAACGCTTCCATGTAATTTCCTTTAACTTTTGAAGTAATTAATTGTCCACCAAAGTTCAATGCTCTATCTATCATTATCAAAACATCAGTTTCATCTACCATCTCCCATCTGAACTCCAGTTTGTTCCAAATCCAGAATATTTTAGCAGTATCATAAAAAAATGGGTTTATGTTACATAATAACTTAACATTATCATAATAATTAGTAATTTTAAGTATTCCTGCTGGAATTTCCTGTTTGGAAAGTTCAGTTTCAGATTTTTCTATTGCTTCTATTGTTTGCTCCATTATACACCTCTAACACATCTTTTGACATCTTCATTAACTTTGTTACCATGTGAATAGCTACTGAATTATCATATAACACCTTCCCCTCAATCCAAACTGGTTTGTTTGAGGGAATTGTATTATTGTTAATGTAATCAACACTCAAAGCTACTACTTCCTTTTCTTCTTTAGTTCCAAACCACTTTTCTGGTTCTTTAAGATAGCAGCTTCTACTTATTATCATCCTTCTCCTTTTTCATCTTCCAATATCTATCAGAAGCTTTTTTCACTAATTCTTTTGGTATGCTCATACTTTCAAACCATCCCATTCTAAATACCTTGTTTGCTGTTTTCTTTGAAGTAGTTCAGAACAGCTTCTTGGTTAGTGTAACATTCAAAACGTCTTTTGAAATTGGATCATCAAAGTATTGTTTTTTATCCATTTTTAACATCCTCTTTTTTTGGTGGTGTGATTTTCACTGCAAACACTTTCAGTTCATCCCCTTCTTCCCAACCTTCAAACTTGATGTTCTTGATTGGAATGGTAATTTCATAAGTCCCAGGAACAGTTTTCCTAACAGTTGCAAAAAATGTGTTGTTAATCTCCATTGTTTTAATTCCTCCGTTGTTGTAATAACGTAATTTAAACCAATATATAAACATTCCGTTACTCAAAAAAATAGTAACTGGAAGTTGATTAAAGTTTTTAGTCAATTATTGAATTTATCAATAATGTCACTGTAACCCAATCTTACATATCGTTCTGCTGGAACGCTATTCTTCCATCCAGCAAATTTTGCTAACCTAAAACCATCGAAATCATACATAGTAACTAGGTGTGTTAATCGAATATCTCTTAAAAAGTGGGGATTCATATCAACTTTAGCAATTATCCGTTCTGCCCAAGATATACCAAACTTGAATAATGGTTGATCCATTTCCAAAGTTCCTAAATAATCTTTGATAAGTTCAACTAAATAACCTTCTTGCTCAACTGGTATTGGAATGTTCTTGTTTGTGAAATTCTTATTCTTTCGGTTTTGCATTCTTATAATAATAAAACTGTTTCCTTTCTTTTTCTCAAAGGTAATGTTCTTTCTACAAATTCCTATGTATCCATGATGATACTTTTCAGAAGTTTCAATCATTGGAGAACCAGCTTCATTTCTAACAACTCTCCAAACCATCCGATCATACTTATCCTTAGCTTCTTCCATCTTGTATTTATTTTTTCTAAGGTTTGGTTGTCGAACGATTTCAGAAATCCTTCCAGCGGTTAGGTATGCTAATATAAATAGTGTCCGATGAGATGGGTTCTTAAATTCCAATGCCATGTTATAGATAGTCTCCTGGTTTGGGATGTCTTGTTTCTTTAGTATTCTTTGCCTTGCCCAAGGTTTGTTTTTTGTTTCCATTTGGTTTAGTTTTCCTCCAGTTTGTTTAACACCATTCAGTGCTACATATAGTAGTATGTTGCACTTAGTTATAAGTTTTGCTAATCAACCACCTACTCTGTCGTACTAATTAAGTAATAAAAACTACTCACAACCCAACTCAAAGAACCAAATCCTTCTTCTCAATTGCTGATGCCAACCTATCACGAAGGGTACTTTTTGCTAAAGTAATGTTAAACTCTTCTTTCAAATCAGCCCTATACTGCTCTCTTGAATAATTAACATCTCTTGTTGTTCTATACTCCCAGACATATAATAAGAAGCGGTTAAATCTATTCTGTTCTAAGAACTGTTTAGCAGTCTTTTCTTCCTTATCCTTCTTTGGAGCTTCTGTCATCTCCTTAATTGCTTCATCTTTCTTAGCTTCATACTGCTCACCATCAAAGAAGTATCCAGAAGTGTTAATTGTTTCTCCTTTGAAATCGCACTTTGAAGCCCCCATATCCCATTCTTTACAACCCTTGATGTAAAGTATTCGCTTACTATCATAACTATAAAACTTAAACAAACCACGTTTTATCCCGTCTGGTGTGTAGTGATGTATCAAAGCCCTACTTCTTGCAATAACAAAATATTTCCTTAATAAGAAGATGTTTGGAACAACTAAGATAATATATAAGTTCTTCTTCCTAATTGTAACCATTAGTTTAATTAGTTCCTTTTGCATCTGACTAAGTGCATCACTTGCAAAACCACCAAGGATAAACTCATCCCAAACTATTGCTTGTCCTTGTTTAGAATGTTCAACTGCATACTTAAATTGTCCAGTTGTAAATACAATCCTATCACAACTTCTTCTGGTAGTTCCATCATTTAGTAGTTCGCCAGGGAAAGTGGGATCACAATATTTAGCTACAGTAAAAGCAGTTGTGGATTTTCCACTGCCTTCCATGCCTGTCATTAACATAACACCATCCCAATTAGCCTTTACTGCAGCAATGTAATAATTATCAAGGTTTTCCTTCAAATTGGTATTAACAAAAAAACCATTCCTAACAGGTAAGTTTTCCCATTTGTTTTTTTCATTCCTAAATCGTTGTGGTGTAAATTGTTGATCTGTTAATACAACTGTCATTTTTCAATCTCCTAAATTAATATCCCATAATTATTCCAATTAATGAGAACAGTACACTTAAACCATATAATGCAAATACAATCCAACCTAAAATTACAAATACTTTAAGTTGTGTACATAGTTTTTCAAAAGTAATTTTATCTTGTTTTTCTTCCATTTTTCCCCCTAACTAGAACTAAAGTTCCCCATTGCCTTCCCTGGATCTGTTTTCAGCTTGGTAAGTATTCCAGCTTCATCTAATCTTAGAAGTAACAACTTGAAAGCTTTTTTAAACATCTTGTCCAATTCCTTTCTATTAGCAACATTCTCTCTAAGAATTTTCCCATTTTCATCCCGCACATATCCTTGGTCTTTATTCTTGTTTAACCATTCAATAATATTTTCCAAATTCTTATCTTCAATTTTTGGAGAAGTTAGCATTTCTAAAGTGTCTAATGCTTTATACATATTATCAAAATTATCAGAATATCTTGCATCCATGAAAATATTCATGTTTGTAGAAATTTTCATCAACAAGTCCATGTTCATGTTGAACTCTGCTGTTGTAATATCAGAATATCTGTTTGCCATTAAGTTGCCCTCTAAGTTGTCACACTTATTATAATATGTTTAAGAATTGGTATATAAACATTTCGTTTTTAAAAAAAACATTTATAAAGCTTGTGAAACTAATTAGTTCCAATATAATGTTTGTTGCAATAACTTTTTCGGAAATTGTACTTAATTCTAAAAGAGTGGGTAACTTCAAATGGTAAGTACTTCTGGGACTAAACTTACTGGTAGGGGAACAGTATCCTATAAAGCAAGAGCAGAAGCTTCTGCAAAAGCAAGAGCCGCTTGGTCTGCTAAACAATCATCACCATCATCTTCAAGTTCTTCTTCTGGATCATCTTCAAGTTCTAGTGGTGGAAGTTCAAGCGGTGGAAGTTCATCTAGTAATGTATTCAATCAGAATGTCATTCAGGATGCAGCTAACCAGGGTGTCAGTTCATTAAGTAGTCCAACTCCATCTGCAAGTAATTATAATAAAGGTTCATTAAAATCTCAACTTTCAAATCAAGGAGTTAGTTCTTTAAGTAGTCCAACCCAATCAGCAAGTTCATATAGTGGTGGTTCTCGGTCTGGTGGTGGTTCAAGTTCAATTCAACAACAAGTTTCTTCAAACCAAAATAACCAACAAATGAGTTCATTAACTAATCCAACTCCTGCAGCAGGAAGTGGGAAATCATTAAAATCACAATTAACAAATCAGAAAGATGTTCTTAAAGGCACAGCTTTTGATAGATCAAAACCATTTAACATTACTAATGGAGTTTCAAGAACAGAAAAACAACACATTATGGGTGGAGTATCATTGAAAGGAACTGCTTTTGACCGTTCTGATGCTTTAGGTATTAGTGAACAATTAAAGAAAGTAAAACCTGTTAGCTTACCAGAAAGTGGAGAAACTAAAACTCAAAAAGGGTTATATCAAATTGAAGCTGAAAAATACCAAGCCACACAACATTCATTTCTTAGAACAGTTAGAGACAAAGTTGGTTTTAAACAACCAGAAGAAACTACAACCAAAACAATATGGCAACGAGCAACTGAAAAACTATCTGGTGGTTATGAAAAAACAAGTAAGAAAGAATTTCTCGGAAAACAAATTCTTACTGGACAATCTATTTCTGAACAAGCTTATGAAAAGGAAACACCAAAATTACAGGAACAATTTGCAAAATTGGATGTAAAAGCATTAGAAACACCAAAAGTTCAAGAAGTTTTAAGTTTAGAACAGAAAAGAACAAGTGTTGTTGCTGGGATATACCAACGAAGAACTGGTTTAGATGTTGGTCGTGCTAACTTATTATTAACTGGTGATGCTGTACCTGAAACTGCAAAAGAAAAAGAATTTATTGGTTTGGTTGAACCAAGATTACAATTAGCAGAACAAAGAATTTCTAAAGCTATTGGAAGAGAAACAAAGCTGGATAAAAGAAAACTTATAATTGAAACACAAGAAAAAGTTTCTAAAGAGATTGATGAAAATTTGATACCAACACTTAGGCAAAAAGGATTAATTAATTATGGGCAAGCAAGGGAAAAAGAAATAACTGCAGGGCTGTCTGAAGATCAAAAAAAACAGAGGGAAATGGAAAAAAGAATAAGAAGCGGCTTTATAGGTGGATCTTTAGTTGGGAGTACGTTAAAAGGTGTAAAGATTGGTTTTAGTACAATATCAGCAATAACAGGACTTTCAGCACCACAAGTGTCTTTGAAAGCTGGAGAATACACTTCTGCCCCTAGTGGTTTTGGTAAAAGTGATATATTTAAAAGGGAAGATGTAGTTTCAAGAGCAACAGAATCAGGTACTAGTTCAGAAATTGGTGGTATTCGTGAAAGAAGAAAAGCGGAATTTTCAGAAGCAGAAGGAGTTATAGGTAAAACAAAAGCAGCAACACAAGTCGCTGGAAGTTATATTTTCAGTCAGTTTGGGATGTATAGGGGAATACCAGAAGCACCCAAACTATTTTTAAAACCAGGAAGTATCTCATCACAAACATTTAGTATTCTAAGTTATGATGGTGAAGGAGAAAAGCGGAAACAACAGTATGCTACTGGAGTAGAACAACAATTAAAATTAGAAGGTTACGAAGGAGAAAAACTTAAAGAATATACAAAAGCGGTTGCAAGACAGAGAGAGTTTGGAATTGTTGGTGAAACTGTGGGTATTGTTTCAGTTGCTGCTAGTACGGAAGCATTAGCACAACGAGAATTTTCAAAAAAGTTTATTTCAACAACTGGTAGGGGTTTAACAAAAAAAGAATATTCACAACTGGTTGGAAGAACATTAAAAAAACCAGGAGCTTATGAAGGAATGGCAACTTATCGTGTTCAACAAGAAGCACAATATCAAAAACCAACAGATGTTGGATACTTATTCTCTGGCGTTGCTGGAGGATATACAGCAAAATTCTTAGGAAGTAAAATTATTGCAGGGAAAACATTTGCCAAGACAAGAGGACAGGCAATAAAACCTGGAGCTTATCAAACTGCTGGTTATGTACTTGATCCTGGAGAAGCAGTTGGAGATGTAGTTTACTCTTTTGGACAAGCATCACGAAAAGCTAGTGGAAAACCAGTAACCTCTCCAGCAACAATAATAAGAGATATTGGTGGAGAAAGATTAGCTTATACCACCGCAACTACAACTACCAAGATTGGTGGTTTTGGGAAGGTTAAAACACCAACTGCATCAGTTACTTTATCAGACACACTTCCAACAATAAGTAAACTTAAAGGCGTTTCTGTTAAAACTCCATCATTTTCACTAACACCAACAACTCCAGCGTTTACTCCAACAATAACAAAAACACAAACATTATCTCAACAATTCACCCCAACACAATCCATTACACCCACCACTACATTTACGCCATCAATTACACCAGCGTTTACCCCAACAATAACTCCATCAGTTACCCCAACCACAACCCCCACAACTACTCCTACTACAACACCAACTACTACTCCAACTACTACTCCAACTACAACACCTACTTTTCAAATGATGCCATTTGTGCCATTTGCATTAGGTAAAGGAAAGAAAGGGGCAGGTGTTGGAAAACGTAAAAGAGATTATGGCTATACTGCTGGTTTTGCAGCAAGACTGTGGGGAATCACAGCAGAGAAAGCACCAGAACCAACAAGTGGTTTCTTCACAGGACAAGAGATACGACCAATTATAACTGGTAAGAAACCAAGAAGTAAGAAAGTGCCTAAAAAGAAGAAAGGTAAGAAGAAGAAACCAGTTAAAAAGAAAACAGAACAAAGAAGGGTTTACAACCCATTTTAATAATCAGGAGACAACTAAACAATGGAAGCATACCAACCACAGCAACAAAACCAACAACGTACCGAGCAAGATTACGATGATGGGATGCCAGGATTACCAGATCCGCAGATGGGTTCAAGAGCGGTAAGTCAAGATCAAGTTTTTATGAAATGGTTATTTTCATTCCGTAAAGAAGTAGTAGATCCATTAGGTAAACTATGGAGAGGGTTTGAATTTGACCATGAGAAACAATTGTGGGTACACAATCCACATTCAGTTAAGATTATGAATGAAAGGGGAATCTCTTGGTGCATATCTTACATTGAAAGTTATATCAATCCAGTATTCATCGTTTCAAACTTTGATAAGGAAATGATGAACTGGACAATGCGAGAATGTGTAAAAGTTATATTCAACAGTTTATGTTTACGATATAAAGAGTTTGAAATGAAGAAGTCAGACATCCCAAGAGTTGCTGGAGAAATTGAAAGTAAAATCTTAGCAATTCTTTTAGGGGCAAGAGGAGATGGGTTCAGAATATTCTTTTCAAAACAATATCACGTTTCAGAGCAGAGTAATTTTGGTGGAGATAACCAACAACAACGTAGAGGAGTAATGGGTAACATGATGAGTATGTTTACTCCAAAGAAATCAACATATTAAAATAATGAGTAACGAGGGCAACTTAAAATGGGATTTGAAGTAAGTACAATGATTCAACAAGTAATACCATGGATTTTCTATGGTGCGATGCTGATCACTGGATTAGCATCAGTAGCGGGATTAGGATATTTCCTTTTTGTAGTTAAGAAGCGGAAGAAGTGGAAAATTACAATTTGGGAAAGGAAAGTTAATGGCAGAGTTTACAAAGCTGGAATTGATTGGTTAGTAGCAAAGAAGTTCAACAAAGGCAAGCAAACCATGTACTGGTTGAAACGTGCAAGAGAGGAATGTATTCCACCACCAGAAGATTGTGTTGATTTTGTTCGTGGTCACGAAGAAGCTAACTATCTAAGGGTTTTAGATGAGTATCGACCAATGAGTAGAGAAATTGAACTTCCAGAAAACTTCCTTGAATACGAAACAGACAAAATCACTGGTCATAAGAAAAGTAAACTGGTAACAAAAGTTAGGGATGCTGTTGAATCAATAAGAAGGATGTCAACTTCCGAAACGGAAGGAAAGTATGTTTTTATTCCGCTTGATAAATCATTAGCTGGTAACATTAAGTTTGAGCCAATGGATTACGATGTTAATATGATGCGAATAAACGCATTAGATAACAGAGAGAAAGTTTACAAGGATACCCAGAATTGGATTACACAATATGGTCACTTCATTGCGATTGGTGGAATTATTGTATTGATAATTGTGGTATTGTATTTCAGTTTCGATTTCGTATCTAACGTGATGAAAATGGGATTGGGTGCAGCAGACAAAGTTGCAGAACCACTAAACAACTTGGTTAGTAAACTTGCAGGAAACTAAATAGAATGCAAAAAAACAAAACTATTTTTTTATTTCTTATTTTATTAGTTTCAACTTTACTTGCTAATTCTGTTCTTGCTGAGTATGGTTTTGATTCTAGTTCCGAATATGGGTATGATGATGAATTAGAATATGATGTTTATAATGAAGTAACAAATATTTATAACACTCTTAATTCTACAATTGTATTTTTTAATGAAACTGTTGAAACAGAGCTTAACATGATGGGTTATAACATTACTAATGTATCTGTTTTAAATGTAACAGAAACAGCAAACATTGGCATTGGAAGTTATCAAGCATTTATTCCTTACATTAGTTTAGGGTTTGGTGCTGGTGCGGGCTATTTCACTAATGGTTCTACTAATTGGGCTAGATTAGGGACTTGGAATTTTGGGTTGGAAGTTGGTGGAGATGTTTATTTTGACCATAATCTGGCAGTAGGTAATTCAATAACAGCACAGAATGATATTACTACAAATGATCAATTTATTGGTGGAAGTATTACTGCATTGTGGGGGAAGATAGGTGGTTTTTATACAGATACTTGGAAAACTAACTTCACAACCCCAGTGGTTATTTATGATGATTTGAATGTTACTGGTAACATAACCGCCTCTTATTATTTTGGTGATGGTTCTCAATTAACAAACCTTTCTATTGTTGATGGAATAAACGGTACAGATGGTATTAATGGCACATTCACAGGAACATTAAATGAAACTCAGTTTAATAATGTAAGTGATTTATGGAGTATAGATATAAATTGGTTAGAAAATTTGTTTGTAAAAACAACAGATTTACCCAGTTTAGTTATTAGTTATGTTGGAAATTGGACAGCAGACAAAACTAATTATTATAATAAAACAGATGTTGATAATTTAGTTGGTGATAATTATTGGAACAGAACTGGTACAAATTTAACAACTTCTAATGACGGTGATTCAGTTGAAGTTGATACTATATCAACAAAAGATTTTGGTATGTTAGGAAAATTTAATTTTGAAACAATTAAAGAACCAACAACAATTTCAGCTTCTATTCTTAATGTAGCGGGTCATATAGATAATGGATTACACAGATATAAAGTTACTTACAGTAATGCTTACGGAGAAACTGCATTAAGTGCAGTTTATACTGAAATTACTATTATAGATAACACCACAGACGGACAAGTAGAAGTTACAATCCCCGTATCTGTTAATGAAGATGTAGTTTCAAGAACTATTTATAGAGGAAAAGCAGGTGCTTCAACTTCAAGTTATTACAGATTAGCAACTATTGATAATAATGTTGCTACTACTTACACTGATAATATTGCTGATGCAAGTTTACCGGCAGGAGATTATAGAAATAAAGATGATACTACTTCTGGTTTAATTTACAGAGATAATGTTAAAATTGGTTTTTTTGGAAAAGAAAATTTTGCATTAGGATTTGGAGCAATGGGATCTGGTCAGAATCAAGCAGGTTGGGGTAACTTTGGTTTAGGTAGTTATTCCCTAAATCAATTAACTACTGGAACTAATAATTTAGCGATTGGAACTCAATCATTAAGAGATTTAACTTCTGCTGGAGGTAATACTGCAATTGGTTCTTACAGCTTAATTACTCAAACTACTGGTTATGATAATACAGCACTTGGATTTTACGCATTAGGAAAATCATCAACTGGAAGACAAAATATAGGTATTTCTAATTATGCTTTATATAATTGGGTTGGTAGTTATGGAATTGGAATAGGTCATTATGCTGGATATTCAGCAACAGGAGGAACAGGATTTATAGCTATCGGAAGAGAAACAATGAGAAGTGCTACAACTCCAACTGGCACTACCGCAATTGGATATAAAGCAGGATATTATCCCAACGGAACATTAGCTAATGCTTGTACTTCTTCAACTTACAATACTTTTATAGGTTATCAATCAGGACTAGGCTCTCCAACTCAAAGAACTAAATCTATTGCAATAGGATATAACGCAATCGTTGATTCAGATAATACAGCAGTAATTGGCGGACAAGGAGTGGACGCAGTTAAAACATTACTAGGAGATAGCTCTGCAACTTACCAAACCGTTGAAGCAAACGGTGATACTTTCTGGACTGGCTCTGGTTCTGGTTTAGCTTATGGAATTATAGCAGGAGATGATGAAACTGTAACTTGTACAACCCAATCAACTTACTATCAGATTACTTTTGATGATGTTGGCGAAGAGAATATGATGACTGGATCAACTGCTAACAATGAAATTGTTATCAGTAAAACAGGAGCTTATGAAATATGTTTACACGTTTCATTGCATTCAGCAAATGCACAAGACTTTGAAATAATATTAAAAAAGAATAATGGAGCTACTGAATTGTTTCACGGACATATGTTTTTAACAACCGGAGTAAGTAGTAAACCAATTGGATCTTCTGTTTGTACAATAGATAGACTAACGGCTGCTGATACTGTAGAAGCTTGGGTTAGATGTACAAGTGCTTCAGCTAAAGATAGTATATTTGATCACGCAAGTATTAGTATCAATATGCTTGGAGGATAAAGTGAATATAGAAAAGGTTGGAGATTAAAAGATGAAAAATAAAATAAAAATGTCTACTTTCGGAATATTGCTGTTGTTTTTAATAGCAAGTGCAACTGGTTCTACTGAATTAGGTACTTTTAAAACTGGAGATGATATTAATTTAATCCAATTATGTGATTCTTGTACTTACAATAATATAACTTCTGTTACTGCTCCAAACTCTACAACTTTAATTTCTAATGTTGTTATGACTAAAGATGGAACTGCTTATAACTATACTTTACCATCAACATACATTACTTCTTTGGGAACTTATAATGTAAATGGTGTTGGTGATTTAGATAACACCACTACTGTTTGGACTTACACATTTATGGTAACTCCTTTGGGAACAGAAACATCTTCTGCACAAGGGTTATCTTCAATTATGATAATTGTTTTTATCTCAATTATGATGGTACTGTTTAGTTTAGCAACTTGGTACTTTGACTTAGGGTTAAAATTATTTTTCCTAATACTTACCGCACTTACAATGGTAGTTGGATTAAATATTTCTGCAAACATTGCTGCAACTGTTTATCCTACTGTTGGAACTATTCTTTGGACAGTTTATAGAGTTGGAATAATAATTTTAATGTTTTTATTCTTCTATGTACTGATAAAACTTATTGGAGAATTAAAACTTAGAAAGAATGCAATGAATACTGACAACCTGGATAGTCCAGGACAGAATAAAAAAATGTTACAAGGTAAATAAAATGCCAAGGATACTATTTGATGATGTACTGGACAAAGAAGTTTTAGATATTATGAAAGCTTGGAAAAAAGCTGGATTAAGAAATGTATCAAAACCAGACGTAATACGAACATTATTATATAAGTATCGAGAAGATGCTTATACTGTTCCGCAACGTTTACCACATAGCAAGAAGGTTAGAATAAAATGAACAGAATATTTAAGGAAGAAAAGAAAAGTAAATTTGCTAGGTTTGTTAAAAATAACAAGCAAGTAATGGCAATAGCAGTATTTATTGTAACCATTCTTTCAATTATACTAACTTTGGTGATTGCTAAGCACATTTTCTATAAAGTTAATGATGCTTTTGAAGAAGGTATTAACACTCCAGAAAGTAAACAATCTTTTGATGATATGGCAGTGGCATTCCCAATATTTGATGCTGCAATGGCGTTTGTACTTATTGGTTTAACTATTGGATTAGTGATAACCAGTTTCTTTATTAAAACACATCCAGTATTTATGGTAATAAATATTGTAGGGTTAGTTTTCCTAGTATTTGTTTCTGCTGTACTTGCTAATTTCTTTGATGAAGTGGTAACAAATACTGAACTGAATGAAACTATTGATCGTGGTGGAGAACTTAGTGGTTCTAAGTTTATAATGGATAAACTACCATGGATCTGTGCTATTGTGGTGTTCCTGTCAACAGTGGTTATGTACGCTAAGGGAGGTGGAGAATAATGAGGAATAAAATATTTATACTTGGAGCTGTGTTTTTATTACTTTTATCTAGTTTGGTAGTTTCTATTCCAATTACAGATTCTTCTGATGATATTTTTGTGGATGGAGGAGGAGATTCAAATTGGAGGGGTTTTAATGTTAAACCTCTTAAAGATATATTACTATTAAATGTAACTGTACCAACTGATATGAATGGATATACTTGTATGATCTCAAGGTATCCTTCAACCGTAAATTTAACAACTAACCCTGTTGTAGCTGCAGGAGTAGCGGACTTTTCTTCTTATAATTTACAAATTAATACAACAGAAGTTTATTGTATTGGTTGTGGTAAATCTGGGGGAAATAAATTTATAGATGGCACTCCATCATTTCCTTCTAAAACTAATATTAATTTTATTAATGGGAGTGTTTGTAATTTGGTGGGTATTAGTTACACTGGAGATTCATATAGTATTTTAAACATAACCTCAGAAGAAATTCCACCAGGTACAATTAATATAACTGCAACATATCCAGCAAATAATACACAGTTTAATTCAGGAACCATAAATATTAATGTAACTATTGATGCTTCACTTATAAATGGAACTTTTAACTGTTCACTTAATTTAAACGGAGCAAGTAATTATACTTGGAATAACCAAGTTAACACAACAACATTTCTTGGAATAGACAGAAATATAGGCAGCGATTCAAACAACACATTTTATTTTAATTGTACAGATGGAACAACAGAAACAGTATCAACGACAAACACCTTTTATGTCGATACCACTGATCCAACAATAGATACATTATTTACAAGTGGAAGTATAACTGTTCCAACATATAAATTCCTTACTGGGAATTTTAGTTTTTATGATTCATTTATGTTGTATTCATATAACGCTTCTATTGATGGAACTTCAATATCAAATGCTTCTAATTTGGGTGTAACTAATTACACTTACAATATGAGTTATGATGTTGTAAACCTTTCAGTAGGGATACACACTTTAAATATTAAAATAGCAGATGGACACACTTCAAAAACAATCCCAGATTATCAAGTTAGTGATGGTTTTTTTAACAATTATTTAGAGTACACATTTCCAAACAATGAATATATGAAGATTGAGAATGTGGAGAGTTCAGTATTTGATAAGTTCACAACAGAAAAGAAAACAGACAGATATTCATTCTCATTTGAACCCAACGAGAAACCTAAAACAAGTTACACTTTCTTGGTAACTTCTAGCCAAGAGATGAACATTATTGAAACTGGTAGTAAGTATAAGAACTATATCATTTCAGGAAACCAATGGTTAGACTTTGTATCTCTAACTGATCTTGATAGTAAAGTTAAAATTAAACTTAATACTCCTTACGAAGCAGAAGTTACAGTTTCTAAATTGAAAAGTAAAGATAAGTTTGAATTTAATTCTATTGGTGAATTAAACATTGTTGAACAAAACTATACATTCTACACAATTAACTCAACAGTAACTTATGAATCTCCAGTGATTGAAACACAAGAACATACAACAACATTAAGGTATGATATTACTGGAGCTGGAATGGATGAAGATAATTTTACAACTTCATTGAATTATAACGGAACTGCTGGAACTTTAGTAACTACAACCGACAGTTCAACATTTGTTCAGTACAGTGCAACATTAACAGCTCCTTCTGTTTCTGGTGCTAGTCCAGTTTATTTTAATTGGACAACATCTGTTGCTGGAAATTCTTTCAACATTGCTTACAACCATACAGTTGATAAGATTAATATTGGGAATTGTGCAGATCACGTGGGGGATGGTAACTGGACACAAGCACTAAACATTATTTCATTGAATGAAGAAGGTAACGCAACGGAATATGTTAATGATACAACACTAAACATTGACTTTGATGTTTGGGTAGAAGATGAAGCAAGTTTTAGAAATTTTAGTTTCGGGTTTAAAGATGGGTACAATTATTCCGTTTGTATATTTCCAAACAGTAGTTCTTATTTAATTAATGCTGTTGCTGAATATTATGCCCCCCTAATGGCTAATAGGAAATATTATCTTGACAACTATGTGTTGAACGCAACACCAAGGACAGTTTATCTTTACAACTTAAACTCCAGTAAAGCTTCTGATATTACCATCAGAGTTTATGATAAAAATTCTGCTGAAAATGTTGCTGGTGCTTTTGTGAAAATATTAAGGTACTACCCAGAAACAGGGTTGTACAAAACTGTTGAGATTGAAAAAACTGATGGGAATGGTTACACTTTGGGTAAAATGGTTTTGGCTGATGTGTTTTATAAGTTTATAGTTGAAACGGATAAAACAGTAAGACTTGACACTAACGTTGAAAGAATAATTTCCCTTACCAAGAATTTGGGGATTGTTCAAGGGTCAGATTTAATGGCAAGTTGGAGAAAGATTAACAACGTTAATTCTGTTGTTATGTGTAACAACGACACTAAGAAATGTACTTTTACATGGAGTGATGCACAAAATTTAGTACAAACGGCAACATTAAAAGTTTATAGAATTAGTGGATATGGTAAAAGGAAAATATACCAAGCTTCTGATAGTTCTGTTGCTGGTACTTTAACTTATACAATAACTGAAGATACTAACGAGAACTCTTACATTGCATCTGGGTTTATTGAAACCAATACAGAAAACTCATTTTATATTGTAGGTGAAGCTTATTTACAGTATCTTACTGATATGCACGATAAATTTGGAGTTAGTGGAGTATTCCCAGTAATGTTGTTAATATTAGCTGTTGGAGCTGCATTCTTGGAAACTGGTGCTGTTGGTGTTATCGCTGGATCATTAATAGGTTTAGTAGTAATGGCACTAACAGGTTTTGTAAGTTTTGGGTTTACAACCATTGTTACATTTATAATAATTGGAGGGATACTCATCGCTAAGTTGAGGGCATAATAAAATGATAAGAGAATTTGTAATTGGTTTATTGGTTTTCACTGCAGTAGCTTTGGTTCTACTCCAAACAGTTTCAGATGAAACTACAAGAAACTTTCCAGAAGTTGAGATTAATAGTAGTTATGTTCAAAGTTATCATTATGCCGAAGCTGATGCTTTAGTTGATGGTGTAAGTTCTAAAGCTCCAGGTGGAATTGATTCTGAGCAAGGTGGTAGTTCTGATTCGAGTAGTGATGCTGATTTGGGGTATAAAGCAGGAGCTTCAATATTTCAAAGTAAAGCTGTACTAAAAAACATTATTAGTGGGAATAATGCTACTGGTGAAGAAGGGTTAGGTACAACATTGGGTATTTCAAAAGAGTTTCAACGTTTAGCTGTTGGAGTAGTAGCGTTTTTAATAAGTATAATACTGATAAGCAGTTTGTTGAGTAACATAATTAAATAGAGGAATAAAATATGGCAATATACAATTTAACAAATTTAACTGACGGAGGAAATGCAACAACATTCCTAAGTTTCACTCAAGATGTTAGTGGAAGTGTACTTGGTGGAAATTGGATGGGTTACTTCATTATGTTAATAGTATTTTCTGTATTTTTCTTTGCTGTTAAAGGGAAAGGATACTATACTTCAACTGCATTTGCGGTTGCAAGTTGGATGTTAGGTTTGACAACAATATTGTTAAGAATGATGAGCCTGATTGATGATTGGGCATGGGTAATTGGATTAATGTTAATACCAATTTCAATGTTTGTATTGTTCATGGCAGGAAGCAGTATGAGTGATTAGAATGATTAGTTAGTGGTTACTCAGTAACCACTAATTTAATATAATACTTTTTCTTTTTTATTAATATTGTGTAACTATGTGTTATACATAAACGGAGGATTGTTAAAATGAAATTATTAAAAAATAATAAACAAGTGGGTGGAATGCAAGCTTTTATTTTAGGAATTGTATCTGTCGCAGTAGTATTGGCAGTAGGATTAATTGTATTGACTGAATTACAAACAGCAGCATTAGTAGGTGGAGTATCTACTGGAGCAACAACTTCTGCATCCAACGCAACTGGAAGTATTATCACTAAATTAGCAACTGTTCCAACATGGATCGGAATAATCATAGTCGTTGCACTCGCATTTATTGTTTTGGGATATTTTTACACTAGATAGGTGAATAACCTATTTCTTTTTTCTTTTTTTGAGTGGAAGAAAAAACTAACAATAAAATGAGGTAAATAAAAATGAAATTATTAAAAAATAATAAACAAGTGGGTGGAATGCAAGCTTTTATTTTAGGAATTGTATCTGTCGCAGTAGTATTGGCAGTAGGATTAATTGTATTGACTGAATTACAAACAGCAGCATTAGTAGGTGGAGTAACTGGTGGAGCAACAACCAACGCATCTGTTGCAACTGGAAGTATTATCACTAAATTAGCAACTGTTCCAACGTGGATAGGAATAATCATTGTGGTAGCTCTCGCATTTATTGTTTTGGGATATTTTTACACTAGACAATAGAGTATATTCAAACCATTAAGTAAGTTGTCACTGTCTGTCTTACCCTTTTGCTCGGAGGGTAAGCAGCTTTTTTATTTTTGAGCAAACCGGGGTATAAAGATGAAAAAGAAGTATAATAATTCTAAAGGTTTAATGGGTACTACTAAGCAAGTTGTAGGTTCAGGGATGATGTTAGGTGTTGGTGGCATGGCGCTTGGTGGTATGCAAGGAATGCCTGATGTTCCAGCTAACTTAACTTCTAAAACAATTGGTACTGGTGCAACTATGATGGGAGCGGCAGTTCCAGCAATGTACGGAATGCAAACTTTAAAAATGATGAAGGGGAAAAAGTAAAATGGCAAACGATGAAGAAGATTACATTGATGTTGAAGAGTTAAAGACTGAAGAAGCAGTTATTGAAGAAACTAAGAAGAAACCTAGTTTTGGTAGTCGGTTAAGTTCCACTTTCAAGAGTGCTGGACAGAAAGTTAGTGCTGGTGCAAGTTCTGTAGCAAGAAGTGGTGGAGAAGCTGTTAAGAAAGGTTACGCAAGTTACAAAGCTTCACAAACTCCAGAAGCTAAACAGAAAAGGTATGAAGCTGAACTAACTCAAGTTAAAAGAAAAACTGAAATTACTAAAGCAAGAGGACAATTAGCAACTGAACAGAAAAAGTTGCCTTCAAGTGGTGGTTCTTTTGGCGGTAATGTATTTGGTGGTGGTATGGGTGGAATGAACAGAGATTCTTCTGGTGGTTTTGGAAGTTCACTTCCTGGAATGAATAACCCTATGGGTGGTGGTTCTATTGGTGGAAGTATGGGAAGTCCTTTCAGTGGGAACATGGTCGCACCTAGAACAGTTAAAACAGCAACAAGATCAAGTAAAGTAAGAAGAACCAGAACTAAAAGCAAACCAAAAACTAGAAGTAGAACGAAAGCACGTTCCACAACTAAACCAAAGAAAGTTCTTTCAATGCAAGAGTTTGAACGAGAACAGAAATATAAAAAATATTTAAGTTCAACTTCAAGAAGTAAGCCAAGAAAGAAAACTACAATGAAACGTAAAGTAGCTAGAAAACCTACTAGGAGAACTAAGAAAAGAAGTTCACCAGTAGCTAAACCACAATCAAATCAAATGCGTAATCCGTTTGGATAAGGAGGTAATGAAAATGAAGAAAGTTAGAGTAGCTGGACATTTAAGGAAAGTTCCAGGACAACGAGCTAAAGTGAGAGTAAAAGGACATTTGAGGAAGAAGTAAGCCTAGGACTTATTCCTTATTTTTAAAATGGTAAACATAAACAGGAAAGTTAGGAGAGTTATCTATAATAACTGGGGAAGTAAGAAGATCTTACCTACTGTGAAGAAGCATATTAGTAAGAAAGAAAAGAGTACTCGTTTTGATTACAGCTAATTCTAATTTATTTTAATTAAATTAAGTAAAGTATATATATTGTGATTAAGGCATATATGAAGTATATAAAAACCAACACCCAATTTACCTCAATTACCCCCGCTTTATAGTTCAAATGTACTGGTTTTATCATACGGATTATTAGTTTTGGATGTTTGAAATAAAATAGTAGTGCTTTTGAATGTATTCTTAAATTCAAACTATCTTTGAAGTCCCATTTTATATCTTCCCATACAGTTAATCCTTGGTGTCCAATTTCGTGTTGCATTGCATGATCAAACAGTTCTTTTGAAAAGTATTGTAAATCTTCATGTATTCTAATTTCTCCATTGCAAGTTTCCGCATAAGTGTAATCCACTAATTCTAATTTCATTTTTTCCAATCTACCTTTTTCTTATTATGTGGCTTTACACAATCTGGACATATCTTGCTACATTTAAACCCTTCAAAAATAGCATCACATCTTCTGCATCTTCTCATATATTTAAAATTATTTTTCATTTTTCTTGGTTTATTAGGAAAGCGAATTTTTTAATGCCACAAGGTTAATAAAACAACTTGAATTATAACAATAAGTGTTAAAATCCAATAGTAACATATTTTCCACTCTTTTATTTGTAAGTTTTTCATTTTTGTTTATCTTCTTTAGATTCTATGTTGTTTATTTTTGCGAAGTTAAAATATCAATGTTTTCCATTTGTTCCTAAATGAAAATAATTTCTTCCAGTTTTGCTTTTATATTTTGACCTTTGAGCCAATTTATTTAATGCTTTTGTTGTTTCTTTTGAACAAGGAATATGTTTACTTTCTTTTTGTTTTATTTTCAATAGATTTGAAACTTCTTCTATATCCTCACTAATTATCAAATCATATAATTCTTCAACATCACTTTCCATTTATTTACCTCATTCGTTTTCTTTAGATTCTATGTTGTTTATGATTGTGTATCATTAGTTATGCGAAGTTAAGGGCAAAAATGCCCAAAAATTTATTTTTTACTTTTTTTAGATTTTGCAATACAAGGAGAACACATTCTTTTTCTCTTGTTTTCAGCACCTAAATATTCTGTTTTTAATTCCCTTTCACATTTTTTACATTTCATTTTGTTTTTCCTCCATTACACTTTCTCCTACGTAGGTTGGAGTATTATTGTAGTAATGATTATCTTCTTTTAATTAATACGCCTTTTATATATAATTCTTTTTCGTTTATTAATTTTAATAAATCTAAATCATCAATTGTTACTTCTTTTTCATAACTTTTCATATTTAATTACCCCCTTTCCATTCGTTTACTTTAGATTCTATGTTGTTTATTTTTGCGAAATTAAGGCACAGTTATCGTATGTGCTGAGTGAATGAATTATATTTCAGGGTCATCAACCTTCTCCGTAATCCCTAACGGAAACTTGACTCCTCAAGTATCTCTTACGCTTATAAGTGTAATCTTGTTTATTTTTGTGAACACCAACAGTTCCAACACAGTGACATATCACCATCAACACCAACACTATCTTTCCATTCAAGCCATGCCGATATTGATAATGGATTACTGTTTGTTATAATACAAGTTGATTCATGTCCACATTTATATTTCCATGCTTTAGGGTGTTCCTTTTTCTCCTCTTGCTTTTCATTAGTAACTTCTTCATAAGTTTGTTCAAATATGTCTGGTTTACAAGGATAAAATTCTCCTTTGATTCCTTTGATAATCCAATCGCCATGTCTTGCATTATGGTCTCCTTCTGGAGTAATTATCCCAATATACTCCTCTTCTTCAAGAGTTCCATCATTGAGATTATCTTCTCCAATAAATTTACAGCATTCATTAAAGCTAGTTGATGTAAATTGTATTGCTTCAATCACAACTGGTTTCTTTCTAAATTTCTTTATCATCTTTTCCCTCCATTATCGCTTCTTTGTTGAACCTAAAAATATTTTGTCTATTTTTCTTACTATTATCAACATCTGTTTAAGTTCTGGTTTGTGTAATTTGTCTAGTTCTTTATTGATTAACCTTTTAAGGTCAACTTTCCATAATTTATTAATGTCTTCTTCCATTGTTTCCCCCATTAATGTTCCTTACCTGAATACTACTTTTTCTTGATTCTGGAATTAAATCTTCAAATTCCCAAGTATCAGAACAATACACTTTTTCTCTAGTTTCTCCTTTAACTGTTTGAAAGTTTACTATGTTAAATTGAACTCTGGTGTTTTCTTCTTTTTTAATACCCACTGTTTTCTTAATGTCATCAAGTGTTTCGTTGATAATCTCTTTCATTTTGTCTAAATCATTTAGACTAATTGCAATTGCTTGTCTATTCATTGTTTCTCCCCCTTTACTAATTTAGTAGTTATTAGTACATTTTAGTATTTACTATTGTCTGCTTCTTCAATAAATCCACATTTACAACAAGACCACCGTTTGTTTTTATTATCATAAACGTGGTTTTTCATTTGATTACATCCTTTACAGTGTCTTAATTCCATTGTCTTTTGTGATAACTTTATAAAAAGGTCATTCATCTTAACTTGATATTCACTAGCAATATCTTGAGTGTAGCCATCCTTCTGGATAGCTAGTCCGAATTTATCCATTAATTTATTTATGTTTGGGTTCATTGTTCTCCTCCATTAACGCTTCAATCACGAAGACATTTTATTAAGTTTAATATAATAAATATTAACATTCCCATTATAAGTAAAGCAAAAATAATATCTCCATAAAAACACCAATTTGGAATTATATTATAACTACATCTTTCTACTAACATACTTATCATTGTTCAGGATCCTCACAATTGAGTACTTTTTGTAAATGTTTTTTAATTTGTTCAAGTTGGGAATGTGGGTGTAAGGCGAAAGATAAACCATCCAAAATTCCCATTCTATAATCTCGGTTCATAAATCTTCCATCATTTAAACCACCAATTAAATTATACATTTCCTCAATCTCATTTTTTGTTTTCATTCGTTTGCCCCACACTTTGAGCATAATTCTATTCCTTTGTTGCTTCGGTCTCCACATCTAAAAGCGGCGACATCATCCTTGTCCCTTATCCAAAATTCACATCCCATCTTTCTTAGTCCCCACAATTACCGAATATTCTGGTGTTGTTTTCTTCCACACTCAGGACAATAAGCCCATCCATCATTAACAATTCTTCCACAATCACATATAGTATCCATTTTCTTAGTCCCCACAGTTTACGAATCCTTAGGAAAATCTAAGTCTTCTGCTTTTTTATTTTGAAGTTCTTTATTTAATATTTCAAGTTTAATAAGATAATTTTGTAAATCATTTCTATATTTATCAATAATATTAGTGGTTCTTTCTGCATATCCTTCAAAATATCTAATTTCTCTTTCAATTTGTTCCTTATTCATTTTCTTTTGCTCCAATGGTTTTTACAATAGTATTCTCCTTTCCAATAAACCCTAGTTTCTAAGTATAGTTGTTTTCCACACCTAGCACAATTATGGGGTATCCTTTTCATTTTGCGTATTTCTGACCAATTCATCTAAAACCCTTTCAATTCTATTAGTATTATGTATTACAAACATTTCTTTAGATTTTGGGAGTGTTTCAATTAAATTGTTTCTAATTATTTTCAATTCTTCTTCAATGTCAATTGTTCCATCTTTTCTCATTCTTTCTTCTCCTTGTGCATATTACTGACCTTATCTGTAATCTTCTTTTGTATTTCCATGTCCCTTCCAATTTCACTTACTAAACTTTGAATATCTTCTGTCAGTTTGTAAGCTCTAGTTTGTAATCTAGATAATTTTTGATACATTTCTCTATGTTTCATCTTTCTTCTCCATTTCAGCCAATTCGGAAATCTTTCTGTTAAGATATTTAATTTCCTTTTTAAAACTAATAATCATTTCTTTATCTTCTAATTTTACCAACTCTGCTTCATGGAGTTTTAAAGAATATTCATAACACTTTAATTTTTGCTTTGACCAATTCTCTTTGTTTAATTCTTCTTCAGTTACTTTCCAAGAGACTCCTTTGAATGAAATTGATTTTTTATTCACTTTTTTTATTGTGTATTTGCTCAATTCTCTTTTTACACCAATTCCATGCCAATAAACTAATCTATACAGGGCATCTCCTTCCTTCAAATTTTTAATTTCCATTGTTCGCCTCTTCGGTCTTAGTTGTACATTCAGTATTTTCCCCTGCACAATCTTCACAAAAATGTTCACAATTACAATGACGACGATGTTTACAATATATTTTATCTCCATCTTCAAAATGATATTTACAAATATCACAACCACCATTTACACTTTCTTGACAAGAATTACATTCACAAATAACCTTATTAGGTCTATTTTTCCAAGCAAGATTTATTATGTCATTCATTTTGTGTTTACTCTCATCTTACATTCCTTAATCTTTTTAGATGATAAAAACATAATAATATGGTAAATACATTTACTACCATACACACAATTATTATAATCATTAATTCAAAATGTTCTCCCGTTGGTGTCATTTATTTATCCTCATTTTATAGGTATTACCTATTACTTCAATATCCCAATCATCACGTAAATCTATAAACGTCATATAAGAATCTGGCATTGTAGCAGAACCAATAATAAATGCACCACTTTCAAAAACTACATTACCAATATGTTCTACATATTTTTTATGATAAATACCTGAACATTTAACAATATCATTTTCATAAATCTCTTTATTATTTTTATCTTTTATACCAGTAAATTGCATTAATTTTAATTCTTGCCAGTCACCATTATCATCATTAATTCCAACAAATAATTCTCCATCATCACTAACACCAACAGTATCATAATTTAATACTGGCGGGGGCAACATACTTTTCTTCTTATTGTCCCACGCTCTAAATTTATTAATCTTTTTCATTGTTTTGCACCTTCTCAGCCTTGAACGCTTTCTTAGTATTCTGCGAAACCAACTCCTTCACTTCAAGGGTTGCTCTATATTTTTTACCATTATATTCAATATTACCAACATCAAATAAAATATCTCCGGCTACAATCATTGCTTTTGCACAAGAATAAATTAATGAATCTACTCTTTTTACTTCATATTCTCTCATTCTTTACCCTCCTTCTGATTTGCTGACAAAAGTACATATCCCTTCTTTCTCATTACAGTAAGTTTGTGATGTTTAGGATCAAATCTTATTTCTAAATCTTCCCCTTGTCTTAAATTAATTAACATTTTTCCCTCCTAACTTCCGATTAGATGAAGTCTGTTCTTTTGCTGACGTTGACGAAACATTCCAATTAGCACTAAAAACATCTACTGATGCTACTAGTTTCCCACCAACTCCATTATAAACTATACCATTCTTAAAATAGCAATTAAGCCAACCACCACCGTGTCTTTGTACAATAACATCAAACAATGTTCCTTCTTTTACTATACTAGCTTCCATAAATTTCATTTGGTTACCTCTTTGTTTGCAATAGATGAACTTTCAGCGGCGGATCTATTTCCACACCTTCTACAAACTACAATCCCTTTCATTGTTACATAAACAAAATTTGATCCACATTCTTTACATTTCGGTTTCATATTTGTTGTGTGTGTGCGAAACTATATAAACCTTTGTAACCCCTTTGAAGTTAGTTAGAAAGATACTTCTTTTTAGGGTAACACCACTGCCAGAACAGAAATATTAATGTTGACATTATAACAGGGGCGTACAACTGCAATATCACTGTCCAGTTATACGTTTCCACTGCAACGTCTGGTGGTAAGATAGCTGTATCTGGGGGTTGAGCAGAATGAACTGCTAAGTTACTTATTCCGCCAGCAATTTGCATTAGAATTAAGTATGTTGCCAGAGAAATAAACAAGAATTGCATCCATTCAAATTTTGGTTTACGAACAAGAATGTACACAAAACCAACTATCACCAGCAGCTTTAAACCTACCATCAACCAAACACTTCCAGTTAATAAATAAACTGGATTAATTTCAAAAGCTTTTGTTGATGAGTACAAGAAAGTAAACAGATCAAACAAAGCAGAACCTATAAGTAAAGAAATAAAAAAATATAAGAACCAAGAACGTTTGGGTTTACTCATTCAAGTTACACTCCATAGCTCTCTTAGTTTCATAGTCCATTATCTTCTGGTCTGCCATTGGTTTACAGTCAAAACAGATTCTGGAACTCCACATTTCATGTTCCAGTTTACGTTTGTGGCAGTAACTACAAGTCGTTAGGTCGCTTTTTGCCATCCTCAACACCATCTTCCTTTTTTTCTTCAACGTTTTCTTCTAGTAACTTTCTAATGTTACTAGCATCTTCCAAAATATGCTGGCCGTTAATAACTCTGTCCACAAGTTTCACATCTGGATGTTCAAGAAGTCTATTATGATATTGCACTAATTCCTCTTTGTTCAAAACAAATTTCTTTTCCTCTAATTTTTCAGTTGTCATATTTTATTTCCTCTTTTTTGCTAGTTCATTACCTTTTTTAACATAATTAACACAAGTATAACTCATTAGAACAGAAGTACAAATCGCACTTATTCCTAACACACCTAAAAAAACACTCTGGATTTTTGCTGCAACTAAGAAAAATAAACCTGCTGTTAAAATATTACCCACCGCTAAGAAAGCTAAACTTATAAGATTGATGGAAGTTGTAATTCCTTCTGCAACCCTAATTTCACCTTCTTTCTTTCTGAAATATTCTTTGATAATTTCTTCTTTCTCTTCCGCTTTTAATTTTGGTATTTTAACTTTTCTCATTCTCTTTCTACCTCAATGTCCAAATCTATTTTAGGAGTTTCAAATTCTACAAAGTCACTTTCAATTCCTATAAAGCCACTCTCAATTCCCAACTTTTCCATTATTATTTTCATGTTTTTATTCACTATGGAAATATCATTCTTTGTTGTTTTAAAGTTTTGGTTCATCTTCGTTTGATTCTTGTATAAGATCGAAGAAGCTTGAATCTGCTGGTTCACCGCTTTCCTCACCAGAAATAATTCCTTGTGTAGAAATTTTGTGTTCTTCTCCAACGTATTCTGTGCCTGCTTCTGCATCCTGTTCATTACTTTCCCTTGTTGCATTTTTATCATCCTCTACTGCGGTAACATTCATAAAATTACCAAGAGTGTAACCAGCAAATTGATCATCACCCATTTGTTTTCTTTGTTTAAAATATTTGTAACTCTTTGACATCATTAATAATGCAAAACCAGTGAATAACACCGAAATTATAGTATTCCAACCAAATACCCAACTTAATGTTGCAAATGTTGTAAAAAGAATAGTTCCACCAATCGCAGAAACAAACATTGTTACTTGAAAAGCTTTTGGATCACTTAACAACCAAACTCCAAAACTACCATACTTTTTTCTATTGCTTAGATTCATATTTGTATAACTTCTCCAGGTAATACCCATCAATTTTCTTTATTGCTGATGTTTCAATAATATAATCTTTCAATGAAAACGCCATTGCTAATATTAATGTCCAAACTCCAACCCAAGCAAACATTGTCATACCCCAGTTGTTCATTACCCCATTGAAAATAGTGATTGCATCAATAATAAATATTCCCAAGAATATCAAGAAAGAAGTAAACGCCCTAGTACATTTTGTTTCATGCTGATCACGAAACTCTTTTAAAATATGAAACGTGTTTTTTTCAGTTGTCATTATTATGTTCCTCCGAAAATTGCTAGTGGAGATACCAACCCTATTAATTGGTTCTCGGCTATGATTTTATTACATTCAACAGTGGCGTTATGTGTACCGAAATAATAACCAAGGAAGAAAAATACTACACAAACTCCCAACACCATCAAACCCAATATCACTGTCTGCCTATCGATGTTCTGGAAATCTTTCTTCACAGATTCTAATTTATCTATTGGGAACTCAAACTCGTCACTCCGTTCATTCTCAACATTTTGTGCTTCCTTTTCTTCCTTGGTTAATTCTTCCATTTTTTACTATTGCTCTTCTATCAATGGAACAACCTGATATTTTGTGTTCATTCCTTGACCTTGTTTGATCACACTAACATACTTTAAGTTAGGTAATTTTCCCAATAACGCTTTAATACCACCAATAATACTTCCTGCAACTCGATAATCTGTGCCTTCAATTGTTGCATACTTGTATGTAAACTCTTCCCCTTCACTGGTTTTTCCCTTGCCATCTTTTAGTTCTACATCAATTGGAATTTTTTCCAAGTCTGCGATGTTCAATGTTTGTGTTGGTGTATAGTTTTGTGCTTCTTCTCTTAGTGTTGCCAATTTTTTATCTCCGTCTGTGCCTGTCTCTTTTTGAGCCTGGTTGTGACCATTAAATGAATCCAAACTTTGTGAACTCATACTTGCTTTGTAACTTATTGGTTTTGGTTTGTTTGCCATTTTTGTTTAATTATAAAAACCCTCAGCCGCAGCCAAGGGAAAAAGAGGTGATGGATGTTTCTTCTCGGAATGAACCGCGGAGAACTTGAGAAGGACATAATTAAATATATCCTTTTTCTCCTAGCACCATTCTTTCTCTTTGATCATAAGTAACTAACCGTTTTTCTAATTGAACAATCCATTCGTTAAGTTGTTCAGTTCTGGATTTCAATGTGAAATTATCTCTCATTAATTTATTTACAGTGGAAATAATTGCAGTAAATTGGTTTTTTATTGCCATGTCTTTGACTTCTCGAGACAATACTAACTGTGGTATTTTATCAACCTGGATAATTTGGGAGCTTGCCATTTCCTACATCCGTTTAATTCCAAGCTGATCAAAGACGTTTTTCTTAGCTGGTTTATTTCCAGTATAAAATTCGTTTGTCACCAAACCACAAAGTTTTCCTCTATGTATTAATTTGTTTCTCATTGTTCAATACCTCTTTTAGTTTCATTTCTTGAATGTTTGGATCAACTGGTTTAGTTTCTTCATTAAACTTTATTAGGAAACTGTAAAAATCCCTTACACGAAGTTCTTTTAAATCCTTTCTTACTGCCATAAACTTCCCAGCCCATGTTTTGTGTACTTCTTTTACCATAACCCAATGAATATTTTCAGATTATATAAGCCTTTATGACTACTTTTAAATGAAACCAGACAGTTTCATCATTATTGCTATGTTCAAACTGAAACTTGTTGCTCCTAACATAAACAATATTGCTACAAAAAATTCATTTTTATATTTCATTCTTCCCTTCTCCTCCAAAGTATTATCACTATCATAAATATACAGAAACCAATCAAGTATATCATCTTCCACCTAAATATAATATAACAAATAATGTTATACCAAAAAATACTAACGCTACTGGTAAGTATCTGGCATAATACTTATCAACGGAGTGTTCCATGCTCATTGTTGCATTATATTCATTAATTAAAATATCTTGCTTATATTTCTTCATTCTTCACTCCAATTTTTTTTTTTTACTGCATTGTATCTAACTGCACATTTTACTGAACAAAAGTATTTACCTCTACCTTTGTATTCTATGTTACAACATTTACATTTTTGGTTATATATTGTTGGCATTTTATAATCATCAATTCCCCCGAACCAAATATTTAGTCTTATCCAGTAGTTTAATTCCCCAAACTGCATTGTCATCAATACATTGTGCCATACAATTGCTATAATTGATGTTTAAATGCTCACCACAGTTATTTAGTTCACATTGTTTAACATCACCAAGTTGAGAATAAGATAGTATAAGCAGAGCAAGAACCACTACTAAACACATTCCAAGTATTCCAAATATTATCCATTGTTCAGTTTCCATCTTAATCACCTTCTCATTTTCTGTCAATCTCCAAATATAATAAATGCCATTAATGCCATTAATGACACAATTCTCATACTATTCCTATGTG
>Ga0222667_1000235_pt1 | contig 29823 bp, 48 predicted proteins | sample AntAcemetagen657_FD_179854 | JGI IMG/M metagenome (GOLD analysis project Ga0222667, IMG submission 179854) | Saline water microbial communities from Ace Lake, Antarctica - #657 | ecosystem: Environmental > Aquatic > Non-marine Saline and Alkaline > Saline | place: Antarctica: Ace Lake... | reverse complement strand
ATAACTATACTTTTAACTTCACAACAAACGCAGATTGTTCAGGCGTTCTTTTATCCTATACTGACGACATTTTAACAGATTCAAACGGTAATTACTTTTTCAGTATTGATACATCAAGCATTTCAGCAATTCCTTATTACCTTTGTGAGTATAAAGATAGTGCATTAAGAAAGACCCATAACTTCTCTGATATAATTTTTAATTCAATTAGAGTAAGAAACATAACAACCGAAGATATTCATTCATACGATTGGACAAACGTCACAATAACAGAATCCCAAATAAGCGATTTAGACCATTTTGATACTACAGACGAGACCGACCCCGAGGCGTATAACGGTACTTTAGCGTATAATTCAAGTTTAGCTGATTATCTAGGAATAAATTCAACTTCAAATAATACAAATTATTTAGAGGATTATAATGTTTCAATGCTACATACATATTTTACAGGTCTAAATGATTTAGTTTATTATTCTATTTTAAATCCATTTTCTTTTTATAATTCAACAGATTTTTCTATAGGGGATTATTACCTTAATTCAAATCCTTATTCTTTTTGGAATTCCACGTTTGCAACTTTTAATAAAACCTATGCTGATACACTTTACTATGGAAATTCAGACAATGTTAATTTTACAAATATTAATGCAACAACAGGATACTTTGATACTCTAACTGTAGGGAATGCGAATGGAACTTTTAACGGAGCTTGGAATGGGAGTTCTAATTATTATCTAAATACAAATCCATTTACTTTTTGGAATTCAACTTTTGCAACTTTTAATAAAACTTATGCTGATACCTTGTATGGAACAATAGGAGAGCCTTTATGGACTTCTAATTTTACAGCATATAATTCTTCATGGAGTTCTATCTACAATGCAACTTATGATGCAAAAGCAGATTATCAATATGGTGCTAATGAAATCAATGGAAGTGGAAATATCACAACTGAAAATACCTTAAAAGGAAAAGGATTTGAGATTGTATCAAGCGGAACTACTGGAATAAAAACAACTGAAAATACTATATTTGGTGCGATACAAGTTGCAGAATTGCAAGGTACTGGAATACTTCCATGGTTTAGTATAAAAGATACTTTATATATTCGTGGAACTGCAGGATATTCCCAAATTTTCTTAACTAGTACAGGGGGATTATTAAATGTTCTTTTAAGATATAATGAAACAGAGGATACTTTAAAATTTGCAGGTGCAGTTGGAGGTTATCATTTTGATGAGGATATAATTACTACTAAAAATATTAATGCAAGTAACTTTAATGGTGCTTGGAATGGAAGTTCTAATTATGCCTTAGTCGGAGAGCCTTTATGGACTACTAATTTGACAGCTCATAATTCTTCTTGGAGTTCTACTTATAATTCAACTTATGATGCAAAATATGAAAATAAAGATAGTGTAAATTTCACAAGTTTAAATATTTCAGATGTTACAATAAGTGATTATATTCAAGATATTTTATCTGATGAAGCTATTGTTGGTTGTGGATTAAGTTTCCAACAAGGAGATTTGAAGTGGAGTAATAATTCTGTAGAAACAGATTGTTGGAAAGTAGCAAATGGTTCAGTTGGAACTACAGATTTAAGACAACAACAACTTTTAAGTGCAAGTGCTTTATATTCTCAAGGAGATAGTGGGGGAAGTTATCAAGGTTTAGGAACTCATAGTCATGGTAATAGTTTATATGGAATGGGTGTTCAAAATAATGGAGCAGGACAATTTAATGCTGGTGGGATGTATGCGGCAGGGACTATAGTTCAAGTTACAGGAAATTCACATTCCGCAAGTAGTCCCCCTTATTATACTGAAATATTAAAACAATGTATGTGTGAGGGATTAATATGATAAATAAGAAATTCCTAATTATCTTTGGAATATTAATGTTAGTTGGACTTGTAGTTGCTGGAGAAATTGCTACTACCGTCTATAAAGATGTGGTATTAACAACAATAAGAAAAGATAAATTAGTAGAATTAGGAATTACAGAATATGTTGTTATTGATGGTTGTATAAAAACAATTAGAAGAAATGAATATGATAATTCAACTAATGTAGGAACTTTAATTTGTTCAGGAAAAGATTTCAAAGACCAAGTAGAAGCTGAAGCTTGGGCTAAAGATTTCTTAGAAAAGTATGCTGATGAAGGTATTGCCGAAGAAGAATCTGAATTAAGTTTAGCTGATGTTAATAAAATAGTTGATAATGTAGGAGTAATAAAATGATAAAAAGGTTCTCAAAATTAAAAGTTTATAGTATCTGGATGAGTTCGGCTTAACTGAGAAATAAGAAATGGAAAATAAAATATATATAAGTTTAGGAATTTGCTTACTTTTAAGTTTAAGTTTAGTTAGTGCATTTGATGAAGAATTAACACAAGTTTGTGGAGGAGATTCTGAAACGGTTATAATGTGCCTTGGAGATGCTGAACTTAATTCACTAGGCTTTGAAGTACAAGCAGAAGAAGGAGCAGGAAAACCAGATGGAGGAATGAATATTTCAGGAGTTGGAGGCGGAATTAACTATTTTTACTATTTTATATTCTTTATTTTGTTGATTATTTTAATCTGCTTATTCTTAATCTTGGCAAAAAGAAAGAAAGAAAAAGAAGAATAAACCACTTATTACCTAATTCTAATTAAATCCAAAAGTATTTAAAGATAAGTATATTAATTATAATATGGAATTAAAGAACATTAAGATACCTGAAGAGACTTGGTGGAAAATTTCTGAATTAAAAGTTAAATGGAGATTAAAAAAGATGGCAGACGTAATAGAAAAACTTATAGGAGAAAAAAATGAATAAATTATCTATATTTTTACTTGGAATTTTCTTAATAAGTTTCGTTTCGGCAGGATTAAACATCCAAAATAATACAGTTAACATAAACAAAACAAGTAGCCTAGACCAATATTTCAATATAACAATTTCAAATACTGGACCTTATATTTTCTATAATATTTCTTCACAAAATCCAATAATTTCATTTGATAAAATTGATAAATTAGGAATAGAACAGAATAAAACTATCCAAATAAAAGTTACAACAAACTCAGATTTCAATGGAGAAATAAAAATAATCGGAGACTACTGGGTGGATACTTTAGGTGATGGAGGTGCTGTAAAAAATATTACATTTGATTCAGAAGGTTTGGATATTTGTAATTTAGATTTAATAGTAGGAGATACTTTAATTTGGAAGAATACCTTAATAGCCAATGACATACAATTATATAAATATAATCCTAAAGAAAAGTTTGGACCTCTAATAAATCCAGAATCAACCTATCCATACACATTCATAGAATCAAGAGAATTTGATTATCAAGTATGGGTGGGGGGATTTCCATTTTCAAATATTTGTCATTTGAATATAAGACCAACAAGTGGATATATCCATTCATCTGAACACGATGCAGTATTAAACCTGAATATAAAAATAAACTATGACCCAACAACAATTTCAGCAACATTCCTAACAGATTCATATACCTTAAATCATGATGAACAAACAGATGATTTCTTTAAGATTACAAATACAGGGAATAAAACAGCCAAAAACATTAAACTATCTGGGAGTTGGTTTAAATTTGAAATAAATAATTTTGACATAGCAGTTGGAAAATCAGAGACTATAAGATATACAATAGACCCATTCATCTATGAAACAGACCAAACAAACAAAACTTACAATAAATCAATAAATATCGAAGGAAATTTTGGAACAATAAATAAACAAATAGACATTTTTATTAATTATAAGGATTTAAGTGGTGTCTATGGGAATTCAAGTTTTGATAAAGACACTCTACAAAATATAGTAAATTTCTTTTGTTCAGTTTATCCAGATGATTGTCCTGTGAGATATATTTATGGAAGTGAATCAGACCAGAATGTTACGATTACAATAAATGAAGAAACATATAAACAAGGGATTTTAGCAGATGTGGAGTTTAGAGAATTAATGAAGTCAATGCTTAGACAATATAGCGAATCATTAGTAAGTCTAAAAAATGCAAACGATTTAGCTTTAAACAATTCAAAAATAACCTCTAACGAAGTAAAAGATTTATCAAAGAAAACAGATAATCTACTTAGTGCATATATTTTTGGTCTAATAATAATAGTAATCTCAGTAATCGTAATAGTTGTAATAATCTTATTATTTAGTCAAAAAGCAAGATTAAAATTAAGTAAAGTATTTCATAAAGGGGAGTTACCTTGCTGATGGAAGAAGTAAAAGAAAAAAACACAAAAGAATTTTGGTCTAAATTAATTGCTGGAGGGTTGTTTGTAGTTTCTTGGTTAGTTTTAATTGGAATTAGATTAAGTTTAGATATTTCATTAATTCCTTATTTAATAGTAAGTATAATTTTAACCATTATTTTTGTGATAATTTTGTTCTGGAAACAAATAGCACATTTAAAAGATAAAATAAAAAAACAAGAAAAAAACCCAGAGCCATTAAGCAAGGAAAAAATAGAAGAAATACTAAAAAGTGAAGTAAAATCTATGTGGAATTATATAGAAAAAGGAGTTCCAATTCAGAGAATCCCCCACAACATAAACAACAGCATAATCTATGAACATCACGTAAAATTGGCTAGAGACCAAGAATTAAAGGGAAAAACAACAGACGAAGTGATTATTTTAATAAATGCAACATCTCCAGATTTACTACCTGCAGATTTACCAGGGGATTATAACCCTCTTGATTTAAAAGAAGCAATAAATAGACTTTCAAAAAACCCAGAAAATCCAGACACTGAAGAAACAGAAGAAACCGTAGACAGATTCGGACAAGCAATTAAAAAAACAAGAAGAATAGGTTATAATAAAAAACAAGAAGAAAAAGAGGAGGCTGTAGTTTAATGGCAACACTTGGATTTTTTGGCTTTATATTAATCCTATTCGCATTTGGATTAATTGGATTAGTAATATTTGTAGTAAAAAAGTTTTATTGGGTAAAAGAAGACCCAAGAAACGAAGAGTTAGTAATTAATTTATTATCAGATTACACCGATGGTTATGGGCTTTTGTTAGTAAAAGACAAAGAATCAAATAAAGATTTAATTCATATAACTGGCTCACCTAGAGATATTGATTACATAAGAGTAAAAGACAAAGATTTCATAGTAAAAGACCAAGATTTATTCGTAAGAAAAGATTTATATATCACTCTTGGGAATTCAACACATAGAATTATTAAAATAGCTTTCCCAGATAAACCAGAGCAAGTTCCAGAAGAAATAAAAAATACTAAATTTGGAGAAATGGCTATGAAATTTATTGCAGATAGAAACGCAGAAAAAGATAATTTAGACGTTCAAAAAATAAGAGAAAAGAATATGCTAAAAATGACTAAACAAACAGAGGGTCTAGGAATTGCAGAAGAAATTATAGGAACCTACGCAGATTCGATGAAAGAATTTGCTAAGTCCAAGATAGAACCCCCTAAAAAAGAGAATGAATAAAACGACTATCTTCTCCTTGATTTTTTGTGCGATTCTAATCGGAGTATTAGGTTTTTTTTATTTTACTTTAGATAAAACAGAAGTTAGTTCAGAATATTCAAATATCTCTATCTCGGCAGATTTTAACAACCAAAAGATAAAAACAGGTTTTATCGTTGAAACAATAGACGGAACAATCGAAAGTAATACGTCTCAATCATACGAAAAAGTAATAGTAAAAAACGGATTAGTTAAAATTTACAATAAAAATCTAGATGGTCAAATATTTTATATTGATTCAAGAGAGATAAACATTAGTGGTCTTCAAAGGATTGATTTAAAATTACAAGAAGCAAAAAACATCACAATAGAGATAATAAGCACAGAACCTCTAATAATCGACTTAAAATCAAACGACGCAAGAGATATAGATTTTTGTTTAACTTGGTCGCTTAATTACATCTTTGTTAAGTCTAATGAATTTTCTGAAATAGAAAAATACGAAGGTTGGGAGAAATGTTATGATGGAAATTTCTCTTTAAAAGATTCAAACAAAACAATTCAAATAGAATACTCAAAGTTCGGAACTCCAAACGGTGGTGATTATATAAAATTACTTTTAATAAACAACGGGATAAAACCTAAAAATCTCCAAATAGTGAAAATCCTATAAAGGAAGTTTTAAATAGTTTAAAAGGTTAATAATATAAATGGAAAGTGATACAACAAAGAGGTTAATTGGTGCTTTAATTATGACCGCAGTAATTATTTTTGTAGGTCTAGTAATCCCATTAACACTTGGACTAGGTACTGGAGAAATAACCGAACAAGCAGTTGCTAATCAAATAGATTTTTATGCAAAGTTTTACTGGGCATTAATCATAATTTGGGCTGTTTTTATAGCACTTATTTTTATTAAAAAGAATAATAAGTATGGGGATTCGATAGGATTTAACGGATTAGGAATGAAACCATCATCCAGTTTCTTCAAAAGATTTAGTCAAGTTCAGTTAGCATTACTTTCATTAATAACTTTCTCAAGTATTTTTCTAATAGCAAATATTCTAAAAGCTGGAAGTTTTACCTCCCTCGCAGTTTTACCACAGCAATTTTCTAAAACTCAAAGTTTATTATTTTCAACCCTTTTAATTCCAGCCCCAGAAAACTTATTATTTGGAGCAATACTTGGATTATTTATTCTTAGTGTTACATTATTAGCGATTAAATTCAAATTAGCAGAAACAGAATACAAATCTTATATTTACATAGGGGCATTTATAGTCGGTGGACTATTTGCATATTTCTGGCATAGAACTGCATACCCAGGAAGTGATATTGCAGGATATGTAGTATTTATGTTCTGGGGAATTGGTGCATTAATTACATTAATTACAGGGTCTTTTATTCCGTTTTGGATTATGCACTCCCTCAACAATTTCTTCATCGACTTCGGGAGATTATATTCAAGTGATACTCTTATAACTGTAATGGTAAGTATAATAGTAGGATTAGTTGCACTTTATTTTTGGATTTATCGGAAGAACTTATTTGGAGGCGGAAAGAAATCAAAACCCATTCTAGTATGAAGAAATCAATAAAATATTCAATAATTGCACTTCTCTTTATAAGTATTATGGGAATAGTAAATTTGGTGGGGACATTTTAATATGGGAAAAATTTGGGATTGGCTTACACAATTTTCAATAGCTTATGCACTAGGAACGATTTTAGTGGTAACTTATTGTTTGTGGTTTAATGGTTATGATAAAGTTCATGTTTTTATAGAATTTAACCCATATATTAGAAATGTAGAAATAATCGGAGGAGTTATTAGTTTCCTTGTTTTATTAGTAAACTTTTTTAGTAAATGGGGGGAGATGGCAGAACAATGAAAAAGAAATTATTATTTACTTTAATTGGAATCTTTTATTTTATCTTTTTAGTAAGTCAAGTTAGTGCAACTGAATATGAGAATAGAGTCAGACCTTATTATCTAAATATTCCTTTAGATAATCCAAGTTCATCTATTAATACTATAAATGAAGTTAATGATTCTTATAGAACTACTTATTATGGATTTAATGATGCCTTTAATAGAATTCAAGCAAATTTTTCCATACCAAATTATGATGATTCAGTAACCCATTCTTTTGTATTTGATGTGTGGGCTGATGGAGTTATGTATCGTGATGTAACAAGTTATATATGTGGAGATTCAGGGGATACACGTCTGTGTGCATTTAATTATACATCTAATCAATATGAGCGATTTATGGATTTTCCAAGCACTTTAGAATATCAAGAAATTATAATAAATGGTGATTTTATTTCATCAGAAGGTAATTTTTCAGTGATAAGGTCTGAAATAAATGGAGTGAGCTCTGCGAATTTTGAAATTTATGATTTGCATATTAAATATAATTCAACTAATAACCCAAGAGAAATTTATGGATTTAATAATACCTTGCAAACAGAAGATTTAGATTTTGATGTAAGTTCAGCAAATCATACAAGATATTTAAGAATATTAAAAAACTCAGTAGTCAGTTTTGCTAAAATGATGTTTGATGGTTATGAATATTTATCTTCTTGGACAAAACCCTCCATGGAAGTGAGTACCAATGATGGTTCAGTAGAGTGGGATTACCCTACTAGAAATTATAGTAATGAAATAGCTACTTTTTATTCTAGTAATGCACATTACGCACGGAATGTCGATTGTGGGGTTGATGATGCAAACTTTTATGATGATGATTGGACAACAGCCCATACATCTTGTTGGCTGATTGTAACAGCCAATGTTACTAACTCAGATATTTTTACTATAATTCATGATGCAAATTATACAAAAGAGTCATTATCCCCATTATCTATATATTATAAATCAAGTTACAGCAAAACTTTGATAGGAACAAATATTGCTTCATGTTTTAACTCGTCCGATAAATGGGAGCAATTTAGGTCAGATACGTGTGCCAGTACTCCTTGCAATATAACCAATGCTATACCTGAAAGTTGCTTATCAGGAACCCTAATACAAATTAGAGATATGATAAATTTCACGCCAATGAGTGGTCATGAAGGTAGTTGGTATTCACAGAATTTTTATGATAGAGAACTTATTTATAATTATCCATTATTAAAAACAGCTAATGAAATAACAGGGCAGTTAAACTCTTCAATAAATACCGCCTTAAATTCAGGGGCTTGTGATTGTGTAGGATGTTCATTAGAAGGAGATTATTGTTTAATTCCATTTCATTTTAATTCATCTTTAGATGGGGGATTGACGTATGATAGTATTGAAGTTTTTTATACATCTTCTTCAACAATAACAAACAATATAACAAAACCAGATTCAGTTTATTCAAATACCGATTGGCTAGTTAATCTAACGGCAATAGATACAGGAGAACTTTATCTTAGTTCTTATGTTCAATTTTATGTAAATGATACAAAGATAGGGGGGGAATCTTACTTTAATCTAACAAATAATACGAATTCTAAAGTTGCAAGTTTATTAAATGGAAACTTTTCAAACGGAGATAATCTAACTGCAGAGGTTTGGATTTATAATAATATAGCAAATTCAACTAAAGTAAATATGACGGCAACAGTTAAAAATTCTTTAAACATCTCTCTAAATATTCCAACACATCTATCAATTCAACCAGTATATACAGAATTTAATTGTTCAGTATCAAGCACAAATGATTTAGTAAATATAACTTTACATATTTGGAATTCGACAGGTTATCTTTTTAATAAAACAACAACAGAGATAACTGGAACATCCAACTCAACTTTAATACCCATAACCTTTACTTATGATGATACCTTTACTTGGAATTGTCTATCAGAAAATGATATTCCAGAGACAAATTGGGCAGATTCAAATTATACAGTTTATTCTTCTATAAATTCACCTGCGACCAATCTAGATTACCCAACAAATAATGATTATTTAAATAATTCTAATGTTTATTTTAATTTCACCTCAACAGATACAGATGGGTTGTCTGAATGTCAGTTATGGGGAAATTGGACAGGGGGATGGCATAATAATTATACTTGGTCAAATCCAGTAGATGCAACACAAAATTTTACTAATTTAAATTTACCAGATTCTAATTCTCTTTGGAATGTCTGGTGTAATGACTCCCTAGGAAATGGAGCATTTTCCATAAATAATTTTTCACTTGTGGTGGACACAATCCTTCCGACTATGAACAACATGACAATAACAACCACAGCAGACCAAACACAATTTAATTTTACCTCTAACATAACAGATACAAATTTAGATTCTTGTAAATATTCAGTTTGGACAGGCTCAACTCCTGGAACAAATAACTCATTTACTTGTAATGATAACATAACAGCAACAGCCCCAGGATTTGGGACTTATAGTCTTTATTTATATGCAACAGACCTCGCAGGAAATGAAAATTCACAATTTCTGTCTTTTACGACTTCTGTAAGTGGAGGTGGTGTAGTAACAGGCGGAGGAGGAAGTTCAAGCACAATAATAGTAAGCACTGATAAAGGATGGATTATGGAATCATCAAAAGGTCAAGCTAAATTTGAAGCAGACATGAGCAAAGGAACAGAAAGAAAGTTTAATATTCAATTTGAGAATTTAGGCGATTCAAGTAAAACAATAACTCTCTCTTGTCAAGATATAAAAGGACTTGCTTGTCAATACGTAGAATTCCCAGAAGAAACATTTGAATTAGCGTTATTAAAAGATACAAAACAAACAGTGAGTTTCTTAATCAATTTACCAGACACCGCAAAAAAAGGAGATTATCAATTTAATATCCGAGCATTAGACGACCAAGAAAGAGATGGAACTGTTACCGTATTCTTAGGAATAGGTACTCTTGGAATTTTTCAAGCATTTATTTCAAAAGTTTTATTTACTAGAACTAATTTTGGATTTCCTTACGCTTTAATCTTTTTCCCCTCTTTAATAATTCTATTTATAGCATCGTCTAAATTAATAAAAAAAGGAACTCCACTAAAACCAATTTGGGTTATTTTAATTTCATTAATAACTTCAATATTTTTAGTTTGGTTAATTTAAACAAAAAAATAAAAAAGTTAAATTTAAATACTTTAAAAACTTAAATACAATATGAATAAAACCACAAAAGGAGTGATTATAGGGAGTGCGATATTAATTAGTGCTATTTTATTTTTCTCATATTTTCAAACAAAACAACAACTTTATCCAGGTTCAGGGACATTATATAATTCATGGGATGTAGATTTAAATACAAAACAATTAACTTATTCAGATACTTCTACAGAAGACCTACGTGCAAATGCTTTTAAATCAGAACATGGTTTAACAGGAAGTTTAGGTAATGATTTTTCAAGTGGAGGATTAAATAAAAGATTCTGGCGGTTTTTTCTTATAGCAAATGACGTAAACCCTGATAATTTTAGAGATTATTCTGGTATGGTTTCAAGTGGTGTTTTTTCACCAATCAACTTTGAAGATTTAGTTACTGCAAATTACGATGAAAGTCAAAGAGCCTGGGTTTATAGGTCTAGCGTCCCTGTAGGTGAAGATATAAATAAAATAAAAGATTTAGGCTTTAGTTGGGATTATCGTGGGACTTGGAAGGGTGGATATAAAACTTCAGTAATGCAAGACATGGCAAATAAAATGGCTTGTTATGTTGAAGGTCAAACAACAGTATTAGCAGATGGAATTTATCTTAAATCAGATAGAAGCGAAAAGTTTATTCAGTCTTATAAAATCTACGGAGAAACACAATATACTCAAGGTTCTTTTATTTGTAAAGTAAACACAGACGAATTATTTAATGAATTACCTAAGACTTTTACACGTTCAGACGGAGCAACAGTTAATGTGGGGGGGGCTGGAATAGATGGAAAAGTTGTATTCTATTTTGGAGAAAGAAGTTATAATAAATACAGATTAACAAATAATCAATGTAATTTAATAGAAATAAAAGAATCAGAAATAACTTCAAATGATTATTCTAGTTTAGAAATTTGTAATAGTAAAATAGAAGATGAAACTCCCGAAGACCCCGAAGACCCAGAAGAAGTAGAATGTACTGATAATATTGATTGTATTTCAATTTGTGGAGATGAAATTCCAACTTGCGAAAATAACGCTTGTTTCTGTAGTGGAGAACAAGTTTTTGAAGAAGAACAAACTCCTTATTATCTTTATTTAATTCCAGTTGTTATCTTTGGATTAGTCGCACTAATCGTATGGATGAAAATGAAAAAACCTCGTAGGAGAAAAAGATAAATTTAAATACTTTAAATGGTTAAACATAATATGAATAAAGGGTGTGAAATGAATAAAAGAGGATTTTTAGGAATAGGGGTTTTAATAGTTTTAGCAATATTTGTTATTGTAATGGTTGGGGGATTGATTGCCTTTATTGCGTTTAATAAATTTATAATAATCGGTGCTGGTTTAGTTGTTTTAACTTTAATTTTTGGATTCAAAGGAGAGTTTACAAAACAAAAAGGAATATTCATGGCGATTTTTATTGGTATTGGTTTAGTTCTAATTCTTTCAAGTGGTGTTTTACAAACAACTTTTCAACCACTTTCTATTACTGACGCTTCTTATAATAATGGAAAAATTTTAATTTATGCAAATACTCAAGGAGCAAACGCATTAGATATTACTTTTTCTCCAAGTAGTTTAAATAATTTTTTAATTGATGATTCAGTAAAAGCAACAAAAACTTCAAGATTAACAGCCGAAATAATAGACCCAAGTATTTCTTTTAATTATGTTACAAATTTCGATAATCCAGTAAGAAATATAGAAAAAATGGGCGAGGTAACTAACTTCGGATTTTCTTCCTTAGATGAGTGTAGACAAAAATATCCAGATACTAAAATAGCAGTTATAGAAAAAAGTGGATGGTTTAGTGATAAATTAGGATGCTATAAATATAATATAGAAGGTTATGTAAATGGATTCCCAACTGGGCAAACAAAATCAAATAATAAGATAAGATTCACCTTAGATGGACAATATAAAGATATTTCTTCAGATAATACTCAAGTAAGTTTTAACGGAGCAACTATAACTTGGAGAGGAAATTTAGTAAGTAATACTTTTATTACAAATCCACAATATCAAGTTTATAGGATAGGAAATAGTATTAGATTAGTTCAATCTGGTGCAGATTCAAAAGCAAGAACAGAATATAATGCACTTAGTCAATGTTTAACTGATAAATCTTTAAGTGCATTATTTGGGGGAGAAAGTTTTATTATAAAAGTAGCTAGTTTTAATGACTGTAAAGACAGATACGAAAACCAAATAAATGGAATTTTAAGAAATAAAGAATCTGAATATATTTCAAATACTCAAGGAATTAAATCAATAAACACAATATCAAACGGAGTTTTAAAAGCTAATTTAGACACTCCAACATTTATCCCAACATTTACTATCGAGTTAGATGCAAGTAAGGTAGGAATTGTAAAATTAAGTGGTCAGCCAGATATAACAAGTTGTCCAAATGATGTTACTTTAGATGGAAGTGGCTCAAGTAATACTAGAATAACTGTTAAAAATACTGGAGAACAAGACGGATATTTTATATTTCAAACATCAACTAATAATCCAGACACTAATTGTCAAATAAATCCAGTTTCAATTAATAGGGGTTCAAGTAAGACAATAGATGTATTTTATTCAGGTAGTATAAAATCAACATCAGATGTAAGTGGAACTTGTAATATAAAAGTTTATGATTCAAATGATAATTCAAAATCTGATACTTGTAATTTTAATATAAATGTAAAATACGAACCATTTGTCAGTAAATGTTCCCCTGAAGGATTAAGTAAATGCTCCGCAGATACACGTTCAGTTTTAACTTGTCAAAATGGCTTCTGGGTTTCTACTCTTTGCAATACTACTTGTATAATTAAAGATAACAAAGCATCTTGTAGTGGAGTTCCACCACCAGAAAAAGAATGTGCTTGGTATCAAGACAAAATTCCATCATATACTGCAAAGGATTGCGGATTCCTAAATTGGAAGAAATTTACACCATTTGTAAGTTGTGTAGATAAGACTTATGATTCTAGATGTAAAACTCCTGCAAATTGGATTTATTGGGTAGGAATATCCATAATAATTGGTGGTCTTGGAGCTTATGCAATTTCTGTTTCAAGTAATAAAAAGAGGAAAAGGAGGTAAAACATGAAAAAGAAAAATTACAATCCTTTTAAGATGTGGGGGAGTTATGTTGGTGCAATAATAATGTGGATGGGTGGCTCTACACTATTGGGAATGGGGTATTATAACTTCTTTTATTTAACTATGTGGCAACAATGGTTTAATTTCCCTGCATGGGACTATTCCTTTATTCTATTAAGTATAATCACAGGGTTCTTAGTGGGTTGGGGAATTTACAGTTTATTTAGGAGGTTTAAGAAATGAAATTTAAAAAAGTAATAAATAAAGTATTATTTGACCCGAAGCACATTTTGGGATGGGCTTTAACGACAGGAGCATTAGTTGGATTGTTCTACTTACTAGGAATAAGCGAAGCCTACACACCACTTTACAGAGTTGGGTTTATTACAGGAGTAATCATCGCAATCGACCTATTCAAACACGCTACGGAATTACAATAAAATGGCAAAAAAACCTAAAATAAAGTTAAAATATATTGTTCTCTTATCTGGGATTTTATTAGTTTTAATGAGTTATTTAATCTCTAAATTCTCTAATGCACAATATTTATTAGAAGTTCATTCTGAAATCGCAGGAGTTGGATTTGCATTTATTGTTGCAGGTTTAATCTGGTTAATCCTAGGAAAAAAGGTGGATTTATAATGGCAAAAAAAAAGAATTGGTTTTTAGAGAATATATTTAACATAATTGCATTACTTATTCTAATAGCAGTAATTATCTTTTTTAGTTATGGATATACTCAAGGATTTATTGCATTTAGGGGAGATAAGGCAACCCCAGAACAAGAAGAGACATTAGAAGCCCCCTCAAGCCCAGATTGTAGCATAAGAATTACTCCTTCTTCTATTGATTTCGGTGGCTCTGTAACGGGTATAATTTGGACTAAAGAGCCTAATACGTTTTGTGAAATATTCGCAAGAGAAAAAGACGACGATGTTTGGAGAAAAATAGCCGAAGGAACAACAGACATAGATGGTAATTTAGCAAGTACAGAAGAAATATTCGTTTCAGGTGATTTTGTTTTTGCAGCATTATGTAGAGATTGTAGAACAAATGACGACGACCTTCATGTAAACCCCGAAATTTTTCCAGATGATTCAGATGATTCAGATGATAGTGATATAACTATTAATCAATATTGTACTGATTTAGGGTACCATAGTTATTGGGACCATGAGGGTGAAGGTAATTGTTATCAAGCAGCAATCAATTATTGCACACCTACTGCAAGTGAATATTTTTATAATTCTGAAAAAGAATGGTGTTGTTATAGATGTGTAGCAGAAGAAGACCCATTTGATGGAGACCCTTTTGATGAATCTGATTGTGTAATTGAAGAAGTAGTAACTCGTGGTGGTGTTAGGGATGGAATAGATGAAATATTATACACACCTACTTTTATATATGATTTCCATCAAGGTTCAACTTATTATTATGAACTAAATGATTTTCTAATAGGAACGGCTAATATAGATTGGTCTCCAAATGGAGCAGAACCAGCACCAGGAACAAGCTATACTATTATATATAATTACTGTAATTAAAATGGTAAAAAGAAATAAATTAATAAACAAAATTGTAAGAATCGCTTTCCCAATAGTAGGAATTATATTCATGGTTACTTTATTCGCAATATTCTGGAGTTTTCTTATAGAAAACAAATGGTATGTCCTAGCAGTCTCTGGGGGAATAATTATTCTATTCGCACTACTTGGGTATTTCAACCCAAAGAAATTTAAACGAGGATTCAAGAAGAGGTTAAGATGATTAACGAAACAATTACTACAATTCCAGCAGGTTACGTGCCAAGTTATTTTCTTTACATAATTACAAGTGTACTTCTTCTGTCGTTCTTAGTTTTTACTGCTTTATACAAATCTAAAAAAACTGACTGGGGAAATTTCTGGTGGGTGGTTTTGTTCAGTGCAATAGTTACGGGGATTCTTTTATGTTTCCTAGTTATTGCACCAGAACAATTTAATAATTGGATAACTAAATTAAGTGACTTTTTTGGCTTTTAACTTATAACATGAAAGGAGGTTTAAAAAATAAATGGCGAAAGGTTTAAGACAAAGTATAAGACCAAAAGCATTACAATTTGTATTGTGGGCTGTAGTAGCATTCCTATTAGTAGACGCATTAGCAAAATTTAAACTAGTGGATTATACTTCATACGTAAATCCGATATTTTTACCAATAGTATTGTCTTTATTCATCTTACTTGATGTAGGAATCATGCAGGTAATAAAAAACAAAAAGAAATTAGATGCAATAGATTGGTTCAGTGTAGTTATCGCAGGTATAATATTACTTAGCGTAGCATTAACATTAATAGGAGTAGAATTAGCGTTCCTAACTACTGCACAAGGATATGCGGACATATTACTTGGAATAGTTGTAATAATCAACATTTTCAAAAAGTAAATAAATAACTTTTTTTTATTTTTTTTATTTAAGATTAGGTACTAATAGTACCTTTAAAAGAATTTATCTAGTTCGTCTCGCAAATCAGCGACGACATCTAGAACTTCACACTTACTATAATCTTTTGGATTTAATAAAACAGGGTCTAGTTTTTGAAGAGCAATGAACCTCATAGAATCAGACGATAGTTTACAAGGAATCACCTCTTGTCGCATGAAATTAATTAGAATACTTTATTTAAATACTTTTCCATCACAATTCTCTGTTAAGTTAATTGGGCTTATTGGGCTTTGTTTAAAAAGTAGTTCTTGTTTAAAAAGTCCTTAAAAAAATTAATCTTCTTCGGCTTCAATAATCTGAATTTTTTTATAATTTGAAGGGATATTAGGTAAGTTTTTATATCACTTTTATTTAATATAAATATGGCAACTACACTTAATGGAGAGGCGAAGATTATCTTATCTAAAACTAAAAAACCTATGACTGCTAAACAGATATACAAAGAAGTAATAAAAAGAGGAAATTTGAGGCTTATAACAAAGCACAAACAAACGAGAAGTTAATTTTTATGAAGTTGTTAAAAGATTTGTGTGAGAACGCAGAACAACCTATCTATAAATTCGGTCGCCCAACCTTGCCTTTTTCAGATATGCTTTTTGGCTCTATTATGAAAGTCTATACTGGATTTTCCCTAAGACGATTTATGTCAGATATGCAAATTGCTAAAAGTATGGGATTAGTTGAAGTTGTCCCAAGCTACTCTACAATTTCAAACTTTATGAATAGAGAAGAAATAAAACCAATTCTAGACACTTTAATTAAAACAAGTGCCTTACCATTAAAAGAAATTGAAACAGCTTTTGCGATTGATAGTTCTGGTTTTTCTACTTCTCGTTTTGCTCGTTGGTTTGATTATAAATGGGGTAAAGAAAAGAAATTTAAGGTTTGGTTAAAGGCTCATATAAATTCTGGTGTCAAAACGAACATCATAACCGCAGTTAATATCACAGAAGGAACATCAAGCGATTCTAACGAATTAAAATCTTTAATTGAACAAACAGCCGAGAACTTTAATATGTCCGAAGTATCGGCAGATAAAGCCTATACCTCAAAGAAGAATTTAGAATTAATTAAAGAACATGGAGCAATACCATTTATTCCTTTTAAGAAGAATGTAACTGGTAGGGCGAGAGGTTGAGTAGATGGAGTAATCACCATAAGTGTGATGAAGACACCGAAGAAATTTCCTTTAGTTTGTCATCTCAAAGTTTTATGCTTTATTGTGAAAAATCAACATATACATTTTATAACCTATAAAAATCAAAAGACAAATAAGTAAAAAACCAATAATATTTTTTATCATATAACACATCCAGATGGATTAACACAAACATCTTTAGTTAAATTCAAACCAGACTCTACGGCTTTCTGAAAACCAAGCGAACTAAATATTAAGATAGTAGCTTTAAAGAAATCAAAAAAAGCAAGAACAGGACTAAGAAATAAATCAATTTTAGTCTGTCCATCAAGAGGAGAAGCTAATAAAAATAAATAAAATATTTGTAAAACTAAAAAAGTAAGAGTACCTAGTATATAATTAAGTAACTTCTGTGAATCATTATATCTCCCCCATATCCAAATAAACAACTTCAACCAAAGATAAATTAACCAAATATTAGAAAACAAACTCCAAAGAGTTCCAAGAAAAGCCCACCAACTTGTAAAAATAGCACCATTTTCTATTACTTGAAGTGACGTAGCCTGTAGACTTTGAGTAACATTAAAAAATCTCTCACCAAGAGCCTGAACAACCCCCACAGCCCCCTCACCACTTGTTATTCCAACGGCAATCGCCTGAATAAACAAAATGATTATAAAAATATAAGCAAACTTAATCTTAAAAATTTTACTAAATAATCCCCCACCACCTTTTATTACCGTACCAACCGCACTACTTCCTGCCATTATGGAGTTACTGACCCCCACATACATTTATGAATAAATTCATCTGTTTTTTTGTAATATTCTGAATTTAATATAAATTTCTCTAACTTTTTTAGATTAATAATTATTTTATAACTCTTACAATTTTCTAAAGATGGTTTTAATAAAATACAATCTGCATTAACTAAAATATCTATAATCTTCTTATAAGTAATAGAGTTTGTTGTCGTAACTCCAATATCTTCACAAAAATTTACCCTCTCAAATTGAGTTTTTTTAGTATTATAAATATCCAAAATTCTAAAATAGTTATCTGAAGTCATCATCTCTTTTTCCTCTTCCATAACCCATTTATAAGGAAAAAAGGGTTTAAATACTTTGTTTTTTTAGTATAATTATGAAGAGATTGGTATTTCATAAAAATACTAAAACGATAGTATTGAAAGGAGGTTTAAAAAAATAATGAGAAAAATAATGAATAAAAGCGGTAAACAGAATATGGTAGCATGGATGATAGGAATTGTTGCTATAGTTGCTTTATTGGTATTCGTTGCTTATCCTATGATTAGTCAAAACACAAGTGGTAATACTGTAGAACAGATTATTGCGGCAGGTGGCTGTGAGACTGAACCATACATCACAAACAACACGTTTAACGAGTATTCTAGAGGAACAGGTGTTGGTGTAGTCTATTCTTATGTACTTGATGGAAGTGATGCTTCGGCTAGAACTTTGACCCCAGGTAGTTCTGGAACAACTTTTAGTATCGGTGACAAAGGACAGATTCTTTCAGTATTAACTGGATATAATGACAGAGTAGATAACTTTGAAATCACTAAGTGTGGTGGAAATGAATTTACCAATTATATCAGTGAAGGAGATACTATTACATTAGCACTTCTTACTAAGAATTTCGCTACTCCAACAAATATTGCTGATGCATCTAGTGCAGTGAACTTAACTGATGGTGGTGCTTCTACAAGTGCAACTTTCTATATTGAGGTACAAGGTACAAGGGACAAGTCTACTGGACAAGTTCTTTTAACTCTTGAAGCTAACAGTACAGAAGTTGATACAATAAGTATTAATGCAGATTCTTCTGGTGCTAAGGTTATCGAATCTAACTCTGGTGTTTACGATGGACTAGACTTATTTGTAGCAGAAGGAACTGCTCCAAGTACTAAGTTTGCTTTCGTAGTAGACTCGGCTGAAGATGGTGAAATAGATAGATACCAAATGACTGCAACTGCTGAATCAGGAGAGATTCTTGGTGCAGGTGATGCAACAGGATTCCTTTATGTGAATGCTTACGCAGGTCAATGGTTTACTAATCCAGACGGAGAATTTGAATTCGGATGGGAAGATGCTGAGGGTACAGCTAAGTATGAGCAGAAGGCAAGTGACTCAGATGCGTTATTCTCTTAAAGAGATTAAGTATCAATTAGATTAAACTGCTGACTCCAAAAGGAGTTAGAAGCCGTGTTAGGCGGTTAGGGAGAAATCCTGAACTCTCCCCCCGATTCCAGGGGGAGTTTATTTTTTTAGTAAGATATAAAAAGAACAAATACCTTAAAATAATATGAAAAAAGGTGCTATTGAGTTGTCTATTGGAACAATGGTAATTATCGTATTGGCTGTTTCAATGTTAATGATTGGAATTGTTTTAGTAAAATCTATCTTTGAACCTAATTATAAAATCTACGAAGAAAATTGCGAGAATTTTACTTTAACTTGTGGTGAGATGATTGAAGTACCTGAAATGTTCTGGGGTAACGATACATTAAAAAATGAAGACCTATCAGATGAATTCCTAAATAGTGAATGTAATCTTCTACAAGAAAATATTTGGGGTTGCAATAAGTACCTAGTTAAGCATGAATAAAAAAGTAATTACTCTCTAATAGTTCGTACTACTTTTGAATTACAAGAAGTATTTATATAGGAAATTGAATTAGAGTTTTTATGAAAAAGGGTAGTAAAAAAAAGACTTGTAAAAATAATTTTTACTTAGCAGTATTAAGCCAATTAAAAAGCACAACAAATCTATCAAAAATACAAAAAGATTTAGGCATCTCAAAACAAAATTTAAACTATTACCTTCGGAAATTAAGCAGATTAGGATTTATAGAATCAAAAGGGGAGGGGTGGTATGAGATAACAAAAAAGGGTAAAAATCCTACTAAGTATGATATTTTTCTGAAGAAGGATATGACTAGGGGTCACGCATATATTTGGGAAACGGAAATTGAAAAAATCCCAGAAAATTGGAAAGATAGAATAAAAGTTTTAGATAAAAAAGGGGTGAATTATAAATTAGTCGGAGCATTAAAAAATGTACCAAGAATAAAAGTTTTAGGAAGAAAGGTTTGGCTATGCAACGACCATCTAAGAATATTTGACACAGAAAAATCTTCATATTACGGAGGGGATGCAATCGAATCAAGAAAAACGTCAAAACTCCAAGCAATAAAAATAGTACACGCATTAGAAAATAAATTAGGTCTAAGACTCAATCCAAATAAAATAAAATTCAAAAAAGAACATTACGCACTAATAAGAAACGACTTAGCCACAGATATGAACCAAAAAGGGGTCGTATTAGAGATTAGGGACGATATGGGGAACGTTTGGCTCTTAGTTGATGATTCACTAGGGGAGGGCGGAGAATTAGAAAATATAGGTAAGAAAGCGTATAAAACAAATATCCCAATGCAAAAGTGGTGGAATGATAATAAGAAACATAAATTCGAGGTAACACCAACAAAAACATTAGAGATGATTAACCAAGTAACACAAAACCAAGTAATGTTCGCACAAAACTTCGAGTCTCACGTAGGGGCAATAAAAGAATTAGGGAGTTCAGTTAGAGAATTAACAAATCAAGTAAAACAACTTCAAGAAGAAAATAGGAAATTAAGAAATGGAAAAAACATTTAAAGAAAAAGAAATAGAAAGACTAAAGTTCGTAAAGAAAGACATAAGGGAAAAGGGCTTACTCGCATGGGAAGAGTACAAGGATATTATTTTGGAATATGTAAACAAAGGAATTGATAGAGACATTGAATTTTTTGAAACGAAAAGGAGGAATAATGGAAAGAACTAAACGTACCGAAGAAGAAAGACACCAAAAGAAACTAGAGAAAAATAAAAGATACTATTACAAACATCGTGAAGAAATACTAGCAAAGCAATCAATCTATCAAAAAGAACATCGAAAGGATATAGCTCTAACAGAAGAAGAACTATCTAAAATGGATAGAGATAATCTTGGAAGATTTAAGGTAACTAATGGTAATCAAAAATATAAAAGAGTTCAAAGAAATGGAAAAATAAAACAACTTCATGTTTTAATCTGGGAAGAACATAATAAAAAAGAACTCCCTATTGGTTGGGTAGTGCATCACAAAAATAAGGACAAAAAAGATAATAGAATAGAAAACTTAGAATCTATGCCTTTGTCAGAACATACAAAAATGCACTTTGAAGAATATTATAAAGATAAAGATGTTTGGAACAAAGGACTCCCAAGAGAACAACAACCAAATTATGGGAGAAGATATAAATTTAAGGAAAGTTCAAAGAGAAAACAAAAATGTTCATGGTTCAATAAATATCTAGATTCAAATATAGAGATTTGGAAACTAAAAGATAACGGAAAAACACCAACTCAAATTTCAAAAGAATTAAATTTAACTACACATCAAGTTAATCATAGATGGAAAGGATTTACAAAAGTAATAAATCCAAGTAGTGGGAGGTTAATATGAAAAGACAGAAATGCGAAATCTTTTCTCGGTAAGAGTTGTTGGGTATTATCGTCCGACAACGAGTTTTAATGAGGGGATTTTGGAATCTTACAAAGACAGAGTTTTATTCAAGGTTGATTAATAAGCCTCTCATATTCTTCTTGTATATCTTGTATTGAAAGATGAGTGTATAATTGGGTTGTAGAAAGGTCAGCGTGTCCTAACAATAAACTAACCTTATCTATTGAAAAACCTTTTTTAATAAGATTTGTAGCAAAACTGTGGCGAAGACAATGTGGCGATACCCCTCTACCAAGTTTTAATAAACTAACCTTCCTAAGATGATGACGCCATTTTCTAGCTTCATTCTCGGAATTCAAATGTGGGAAAAGTAAATCTTCTTTCTCCAAATCATTTCTTTCAACATAATCAAAGATTTCCTTCATCATTTCAGGTATGACAAAAACAGGTCTTGCTTTGTTTCTTTTTGCTATCTCTGCCCTAACTATAAGTCTACCAGACCCATCTGGAAATTGTTTCCATATATCAAAATTAAAATCCCCTGCAACAATATTCCTTATTTCTCTAGAACGTAAACCAGTATAATAAGTTACTTTTGTTATAGCCCGATATTCTTTTGGTAAGTTAAACAGAACAATATCTAATTCTGGAACTGTGATAGTTTTTTCTACAGGTGAAAGATTCTTTTTAGATATTATTTTTGGGAGATATACTGAGTTAAGTCCATCGAAAAAGCTCTCACCATAGTTCTGTTTGATTTCTGAGGAATAAGTTTTACAGTATTCTAATAGGTTTTTGATGAAAGCTCGAGCAACACTATTATGATGTTCTTTGATAAAAGAAGTAACATTGTCTGAGTTGAGTTCTGATAATCCTCCAAACTTATTATAATAATATAGATAGTTCTGCTTTGATGAATCACTAAGGTTACTAAGGTAATCTTCAAAGTATTTTTGCTTGTGAACTTCGTCCATTTCTTTCATTAAATTACAACTGATTTCAAATATTTAAACCTTTCCATTAATATACATTAGTGGTTAGATAGGCACATTGGAATAAGAATTATTAGTTATTTCCTTATTAGAGTATATTGGTTTTTCTGCTTTTGGCTCAAATAATAACTTCTTTTTTTCTTGTCTTTGTTCAGGAGGTTTTTTTTGTTTGTGCTTCTCAAAAAATTGACTCAATGTTAGTCCTTCTGGTTGATTTTTGAGGTGGGCTATTAGTTGTGATTGAAGATTATTAGGTTTCATACCATGAGTTATAGCAATCGGTTCTAGTTCTTTAGTTGATTTTATTCTATCAAATTTTATGAGTTCCAATACAGTATCTAGAAAATTTGCCTTGTTACTCGGGCTAGATATTTCATCTTTTTCTTTAAGTTGATTCTTCCTAAAGGTTCTAACTTCTTCATAAAGTTCTCTTTGTTTTTTTGTAATATCATTGAAAGTTAATTCTGCTTCATAAGTAGTAAACATTTCAGGTCTATATTGACCCCCTGCGATATTCTTTGCGATTCTTTCGTTTTCATCCATTTCCCAAGAATCTTCCGCATATTCATTATCATTTCTAGCTAAATGTATGGTAGCATGGCAATAATATTCATAGAAAGGATTTCCCATAGAATCATACATTTCTTTTCCTTCTTCATCTTTCATAATAATAGGATTACCTTCTGCATCTTTCTTAACAAGTTTCCTTACGTGTACTCTCATGTGCATTAAATCTCTTATTTTATTATTTATCTTTTTGAATTTATCAGTCACCATAAACAGAATATTTCCCTTATGCCTTCCCATTGTCATTTCCCTAACGATTTTTCTTTGGTCTTGTCCTTGCCAACCTTGACTATCAACAGAATTAATACTTTCATCATCAAATATAAATCCTTTTTCTTGATTTTCCATAAGGTTAATAACATCTTCAGCACAATAAACTTGATGCTTCCATGGGTCATAGTTAGAAAATGGGGAAAGAAATTTAATAACAAATGTACTTTTACCAGAACCAGTAGAACCTGTAATAATTATTCTAAAATCTTGTTGTCTTTCAAGTCTTTGTAAGGCTATATGCCTTAAATAATCTATTGTTGTAATAAATTTATGTTTTACCATATTATACTGTTAAGAATTTTTGTTCTTTCTTAAAGGCTTCTTTCTTAAAATCACGTTTTTTAATAAATTTATATATCAAACCAGATTTATTAATTAAATGGATTGCATCATTAAAAGCCCCTTCTGATTCTTTAAGGATAAGAGAGAAATAGTTTTCCCTAATGGAATAATTATTATTAGAACCACAAAATGCTTTAGGTAGAAATTCTTTTATTGTAATAATATAATCAATTATTTCTTCATATACTTCTTCGTGATTTTCATGTATACCTTCTTTTCCTATATTAATAACTTCTTCAATTTGATAGATATATAATCTTAGCGATGTAACACGATTATTAGTTATCTCTAGCTTAGAAAGTTTTTTTATTTCTTCAGGAGTCTCTGCACCATAAAGACAAACAACCCTTAATTTTTTAGTTTTCTTTATTTCAGAAATTAAAAATTCTGTCCAATCTTTAGCAGAATTATAAATAGATTCCTCTGTAGTATTTACAACAGAACTATAAGAGGTATTATTTTTATTTTTTACCATCTTCTTTTTTTAATGTATAGGGTTTTTTCAATCTACCTTCACCAAGAGTATCATCATCCCCCCTTATATCAAGAAAGAAATCAATAAAATCAACAATATCAAAATAGTTTTTACCATCATTCTCTTTATCAATAACAAAGTTCTCCAGTAATTTCTTCTTACGACTCTTCCCAAATTCGCAATCTGACTTCTTATAGGCAGAGAGAGCATTAACATTAGTAAATAGTTTATTATGGGTATCTAAAAAAACAATAACACCTTCAATTCTACAAGATAAGAACAAACGCCTAAATTCATTAAAACAATCAATATAAAATCCTGCAAGAGAACTATAATCAGACTTTATATCTTCAATAGATTTAGGCATACTAATCTCTTTGATTTTTAATTTATTCTCAGATAAATAATCTTTTAATCGTTGGATAATATCATCAACCATTTTTTACCTCGAAGAATTTATCTAATATCTCAATAACACAAACAGCCAAATTTTTATTATCACTATCAATTTTATAATGTTTTAATTTTTTATTTGTTTCAGTAGGTATATCTATTTGTAACTTCATATATCAAGAAGTATTAGAATATATTTAAACCTATCGTATTAAATTGTATTAACTTAATAGTAGTTAATTAATATAAAAATTACCATTATTCAACTCATAAAAATTACCATTATATTCACAATTAAGAAAAACGTGTTCAAACTCAGTAAAATTAAAAGAACAATCAATACCGAGATTCTTTAAAGCAGAATGTCGAATTAAAGTTACATCTCTACAAACTCCTCCGAGTTCAAAGTATTGAGTCGCAGTTCTAACTGGTGGAAAAGTGCCTTTACCATTTAATCTATCATAATCCCACTCCATAGGAATTTTATCAAAAACACACTTAACCCTAGCATTTCCTATGCAACTTTCAGAAATCTCTAAGATAATTGGGTCAGATTGAAACTTACTTGAATAATAATTAAAAACTCTATTATGAAATTCATCACTGTCAATATCTAAACCAACTTGAGAAATAAAAATTAAAAGGTCTAGTAAAAAAATTAATGAAACAACAAAAATTACAAACAAAACAGAAAGAACATTATTAAGTGTATTTTGTTTCATTTAAACATTGCAAATCTCACCAAGAGAAATCCATTCCCAATCAAAATTAGTCTCATTAAAAACTTTAATAACTGGAACTTCGTTTCTTTGATTTACTTCTAGAATCATTTGATTATAACCAGCGACTGAACCATTAACAAAATACTCTTGATTATGTTTATCAATCTTTGGAACTATGAAATCATTATAAAGAAGATAACCACCTAAAAGAATTACAGCTACACAAAGTCCTGTGATAATGATTGTTGTTTTTTCCATGATTTTAATGGTGGGTTTTACCCCACCCCTTTTGTTCCCCTAGTGAACGCCAGTTAATATTACTAATAACAAATAGTTTATAAATCTTTGTTACACTTTCAAAGTGAAACTAAAACTTTAAATAAGAAGTAGTTTATATTAATCTATGAAAACCTACCCAATAAAAGTGGATGATGAATTATGGAAACAATTTATTAACACGATTCCAAGACAAAAAGACATCAACACAGCGATAGTAGAATTACTAGAAAAAGAGGTTAAGAAAAAATGATAACATTTGAATATTTCACAAGTATAATTGGAATTATGCTAATCGGCTACGCAATAGGGCGATTAAGTGAATACTTACTAATCGGAAGAAAAAAGGTGAAGAGGAATGAAAAAGATTAAATGTGCTTGTGGTGAAGAGTTCGAGAATAAGAAAAGTTATATCTTACATATACTAAGTCTAGGTTGTTTTGATGAAAATTTAGAATTCAAAATTGTTGGGCAAGTAGGAGACGTATCACCTCAGATTTCTTCTCCAAAAGCCCCTTTAACTAAGAAAGAAAAATTTAAAACTCCATAGAAATGGAAGTCTCAAGAACCAACACTTAAACAAAGAAACGCATTAAAAAAGATGGGATATTCTTGGGAAGAAATAAACACATTCAGTAAATACAAAACAAGTAAATTAATAGGAAGAGAAGAATGTTAGACTTTGAAGAAGAGCCAATAGTGAATCATACTCCTGAAAAAATCGAAGAAGATACACCTAAAGAACCCCCTATAGAAAAAGAAACAATAAAACCAATTTACAAAAAACTACCTATAGACCAACCAATAATACCAATAAAACCTGAACCAATTAAACCAGAGCCTCTAAAAGGAAAAACAGGAAACTACCCAATACTAGAAAAACCAAAGAAAAAATACTTCTGGAAAATCTACGCAATCGCAATAACAATAATAACAATACTTGCAATCGGTGGTTTAGTATTTTTAATTAAAGAAGGATATTTAACTCCTAAATTTAATTCAACAAACGAGATAATAAACAATAACAACTACGATTTCAAACCAAGCATAAGTTCTCCAGTAAGTAACGATTACGAAAACAACTTCAATAATTCAATAGAAATAAACTTTGACTTATCCGATGAATTCATTGAGAAGGTCTGCGGTAACAACACATGATTAAAGAAATAGAATTAACAAATGGATTCCAAACAACTGATGAAAAGCTAGAAGTAATAAGGTTGAAGATTAACGAACTAATTGAGGTGATAAATGGAAGTAAAAACAAAAGTTAATAAAGAAACGATTCTTAAAAAGGGTATGAAACCAGCAGAGCAAAAGAGACAATTAAGACTTGAATCTTATATGGATAAGGAATCAAAAGCAAAAACAATAATAGGTCTTCTCCAAGCAAAAAAGATGATTTCAGATAACTTACCAAAAGATGCAGTATTTTCAAGAGAAGATATAAAATGGATGTTCAAAGATATTTTAACTAAGGCAAAGAAATTAGAAAAAGTCGGAACAGTTGATGAAAAAGGATGGCGTGGAAAATCAAGTATTGAATTCATCAAAGAACCAAATAGAGTTTTAGTTTATAGATACCAAAAACCAGACAAGGGAGAAGAACCAAAAAGAGTAACAATAGAAATAAGCAAACAAGAAATAAACGCCTGTCTAAGTGTATTAGGAAAACTTAACATCGGAGACTCAATAGAATCAAAACAAATCTTTATGGGGATGAGTAGAATTCTAGGATTAGGTCATACGAGTTGGGATTCTGGAGAAAAACCTTTTGAAACTGACCGAATTCTTCATAATCGATTCACGACATTGTTATGTATGATGGATTCTGAAGAACTTATTAAATACTCGAGACGTGGTAAGGTTAAGTTACTAAAAGATAAATTATCAATTCAGGAAATTCTAAACTAGGAGGTATAAAAATGGGTGAACTAGACTTAAACGAAGACATCGAAGAAGAAACAGAAGAAGAAGATTAATGAACTTCAAAATTATATTTTATCTTTTTTTATTTAATTTATTAATTCTAGCGTACAATCTAGTAGGTGACGGAAACAACTGGATTTTTGTGATTTTAGGCGTGAATATTACATTTTACTACCTACTCCTTAATGACAACAAACTATATAAAGCCAATTAACTATAGAATAGTAACAAAGACGGGCTATATGACGGGTTAATGTTTTGTCGGCACTCCCCGTCAATGCCCCGATTAATTATTAATTTAAAGATTCTATTTTATTTAAAGGTGTTGTTGTCATTATTAAATAATTATAAAAGTATATAAAGACATTTGTATAACATTTGTATATGGAAAGAAAAAGAGAGATAAGAAAAATAGGAAATTCACATTTTATAAAACTAGATTCCTCAGACTTAAAAGACTTTGAATTAAAGGAGGGAAGTATTGTGGACATCGACGATATTACAAAGGTTAAATGAAGAATAAAACTTTTATAAGAAACGGAGTAACCTGTAAAAAAATCGGTGGATATATTTTTGTTCAAGTAGGACTTGTATGGACATCTCAACATAGAATCATAGTAGAGGCACACATCGGCAGAGAATTAACAAGTAGCGAATCCGTGCATCACATCGACCACGATAAAGAAAATAATTCTATAGAAAATCTTTTTTTATTTCCAACCCAAGCAGAACACAAGTCATTTGAGAATAAAATTCGACAATTCGGCTGGACAGAACCATTAAAACGCCAGGTAAGAAACAGATGGAATAACCTTAATACTCAACAATCGCAACAAGTTGTTGATACCTTCCCCCTGGTTCATAACTCTCCAGGGGGTTTATAATATGAGAAAAGACAAAAACGGAAACATAATAATAACCACCAGAAAAGGTGCAGAACTTTTTTGTATCTTAGGATTCGCAAGAAATAAATTAAATGGAAAGATAAAATCAGATTGCGAAAGATATTGGAAAGAATTAGAAAAAGTCTTAGGACTGGAGATTAAAATATGAATCCACCAAAACCACTAGTTAAATGCAAATGCGGAATAACATACGAAGGAAAGAAATGCCCTGGATGTGGAGAACCCAATATAAATAAAACAAAAAAGAAAAATGGAAAATAAATGTGACAAGTGCGGTAAGAAAGCAAAAGTCTGTTACCGTTCAAATAATAAAAGATACAAACTTTATATTTGTAGAGAATGTAAATTAAAAGAAGATAAGTCGTCGCCCTGTATCAATAACACGCACCCTGGGGTGAAGAAATGAAAAAGATAAATTATAAGAAAGCGTGTGAAGAGGCAATAGATTCTTTAGAAGAAGAATATAAAAATGGGGCAAAGGCTATGTTATCATTTATTCAAAGAGAAGCTACTGGATGTTTAGGGATAAAATGTGATTGTATAATTTGTAATGCAGGAAATAAATTTTTAAGAAAGAGGAATAAATGAAATCAATAGAGACAGACTATGATAACCATGGCTGGAAGTTAAAAGTTAAAAAAACAGATGATGGAATAACTCAGATATATCTAAGGAGTATATCTGGGGCTCACAAAAGTCATAAACCATTTTATCTAAGATTAACCGAAAAGAATCTTAAAGATATGCTATCAATGATTAAACAAATAGATTCCCCTTCTGTCCATAAGGAGTCGTTAAAATGAAACCAAAAAGCAGATTAGCATACCTAGAAATGTTTGATGAGAATGCATTCACAGCAAAAACAAAAAGAGAAACAGCAATCAATACTTATAAGATGGCTATGGAAGATTGTGGATTCTCACCAAACATCCAATCAAAGAAGGGATGTGGTTTGATTGTTAATGAAATAATTATTACTTGTGGTGATGAACATGGACATCTATGCGATGAATGTTCGCTTAATCTAAAGAGAGGGAACAATGAATAATTCATACTCAATGAGCAGTCGGCACAGCCGAATAAATAACACGGAGGATAGTGGAAGGGCTATCATATCAGCTGATA